>Ga0210006_1002274_pt1 | contig 12705 bp, 12 predicted proteins | sample CryGey02umfilter_2_FD_185452 | JGI IMG/M metagenome (GOLD analysis project Ga0210006, IMG submission 185452) | Groundwater microbial communities from aquifer in Utah, USA - Crystal Geyser 4/10/14 0.2 um filter (SPAdes) (version 3) | ecosystem: Environmental > Aquatic > Deep subsurface >... | reverse complement strand
CAGAGCTGGCCAAAACTTCAGACAACGCACGCCAAAACATTTTGCCTTTTCTTACGCCTCCGCCCCGGTTGAGTCGGGGGCTTCGGCGGGACAAAGCCGGCATTTTTTATAATTATATAACTTGTCAAGTAGGAAAAGGATTGAAAGAACAACATTAATGACACTATTAATAATAGTTGGTGTATAATGTAATTACAAAAACCTGTATTCTGAACTGTCACCGGACGGTGGCGTGATTGGGACAACCAGTCTAGGAACGTGGTTGGATGAGACCCCTTAAAACGGGTCTTTTTTTGTTAGCGGAATTTCCACTCATCTTGAATATGTTTCTTGATTATTTGTTTGTAGATTAGCCTATCAGTTTTTTCTTCATCATAAGATCTTCTTATAGCACCGGCAACCATATCAACCATCTGAATTAAAACATTTGATTTTGAATCGATCAATTGACAATTTTTTATGATTTTTTTGTGATGAGTATTCAATTGCTTTCTTAAGTAAGTAAGAAAGTTTCTTCTGAATCTTCGGTCCCCACCTCCATCGATTCTGACTTTTGCTTCGATTATTGAATCATTACTATATTTCAAAAGAGACTTGATTACATAACTATAAAATGAATTTTTATTATTTTTTAGTTCCTCGCTACGGATAAGAGATTTTTTAATAACAATACTACGAACTTTAAACTGAAAAGGATTGATTTTTTTAAGAAATTTACACCTAATTCCTTTACTTGATTTACTAAACTTAAACTCTACATCATCAGGAAACTTAAGTTCACGCCGGAATTCTTTGATAGCAACAGCGGTTTTTTCTGCTTCTAACTCATCGTCAAATATTACACAAGATATAACGAAGATGGCAGACGAACCTTTTTCCAGTTTAAATCCAGGATCACCGGAGTCATCTATAAAAACTAGCATAAGAATAAATTATATACCCTAAAGAGTCAACGATGAAATAAGTAACCGTTCAGCGCATTAGGTCATATATATTGTCATCGAACGACTCCTTGATAGTTCATAATTAATTGTCATCGAAATCGATCGAATAATAGTAACTAAAATATTATCCTGTATCTATAGTCGCCCGCCAGAGCTCGACTCCCACACGTCCCAAAGATATCAGCCCTCGCTCCCGCCCGACTGAGTCGGGATCTGCTCGGGCTTATCCCGCCTCCGCTTCGCTCCGGCGATTTCTGATCTCTCCCTTTTCCATCTTTGTTGGGAGGGCATTTTTTATAATTTCAATTCATTCAGTAAAATGAATTCTTACAATTTAGTATGTAGGTTATAGTAAAATAAATAAATTAGATTAAGAATAAAATTAAAAAAATGATCAATGGGGAAACGCAACAGATTGAAAATGCTTATAATCGGTTTCCTGGAATAAATTTATACAACAAAGCGTGGATAACGGCTTTTCAGAAAAGCTGTCAAGAAACATCACAAAAAATACCAAATGGACAACATCCCCATTTTTTTTTAATGATAAGTGGATCAAGAGGCCGTGGAACTGCCCATCCAAATAGTGACATTGACACACTAACGATTGTTCCAACAATTCAAGACATGAATTCAACAAAGCCAGGTGAAGTAACTTCTACCATATTGTCTGGACTAAAAAAACATTTTATCGAAATCGTTGAAGGAGATTTAACTTTTAGTCCATTAAAAAATTGGCTGGGCTTGCTGGTTGATGTAAATAAAAAAACAGAACAAAAATTGGAGAAAATAAGAAAGACGTATCAGGATACCACAATAGAACCACTAGTTGGAATGAAGGTGGTATTGCGATCTGATGAATCAAAGAAAGCTATATCAGAGCATATTACTAACGATCCAGCCATTTCTTATAGGGCATTTAAGCGTGGTATCAGACCAACAAAACAAACATCAAATCCATATCCAATAGATTATGATGAGGAACCTCATCGCACTAGTATTGAATATATCTTGTCAACTATTAGAAATGGTAATTTATCAACAAATTCTGAGGAGATTCTCTGGATTATTGCATCAGAAGAGAGAAAAAATATTTTTTCCCATCCGCCTGGAATATTTAATGATTTTAAACAAGATATTATTAGAGAAATAATCAAATATAAGAATAAAAATCAAGAAGGCTTTGATACTTGGTGGACGGAAATGGAAAAGTATTTTAAAAAAATGAGAGATCGATCTGGATCAAAAAAAGATGATAAATACCCAAAATTTTATACTGATTTACTTAAATATGAAAACGATCAACCACCGCTCTTAGATTTTTGGAGAAATGAAAAACTGCCCAACATAGAAGAACTATTAGTAGAGTCACCCATGAAGTTATCTTCTAAATAAAATTATAATTATTTATCATATTAGGATCAATTCGACTAGGAATATTTTTTGGCCAACTCTTTTAACTCATTGCTAATTCTCCATCGTTTTTGATTTTCAATTTTAAAATCAATAAAATTTGACAAAACTGCAACACGATTTCCGGTAATTCCCATTATTTTACCAATCACGACCACCCCCAGGCCTGATAGTATCTTTTCAGATTTCTGTCAAGTAGCAAATTATGTTTATATAGTGCTCCAAACACTTGAATATAGTATTTGTGTGTGGTATTATGAAGATGGTCGCGAGGAAACCCGCGCCCATCGAAAATAGACCTTTAGGCTTCAAAAAAGCGAAGGTCTTTTTTCGTTTTATCCGGAAAAAATTTAAGACCAAACCCTTCCAAAACACCTGCTTGTTTATACAGCTTAGTTAAACTTAGCTCGTTAAATCGCCAGTATTCACTACCTTTTTTATCATATTCAAAAACGTGAAAGACTGGATAACAATAAAGATCAGCCAATTGAATCCCGACTGTTTTGTCCGAAGTTGAGAAAAGTAACCTTTCGATAATATTTGGACATTTACTCCAAAATTCCTCCGGGTCCCATCTTAATTTGTTATGAATCCTGTCAAGTTCCAAACCGATAAAATGTTTTTCCACCTGACCTTCGCGTGGGTCAATAATCGCAATACCATAACCTTTTTCTTTTTCTTTTTCTAAGTATTTTTGAAATCTTTCGATTAGAAAAACATAGGCGATATCATATGGATTTTGGGAGGGATATTGCTGCCAATATGCTTTTTTATCAATGACAACTGAATACAAAGTGACAGGAATATTTTTCAAAAATTTAGTCATTTCAGCTTCGAAATCATCATATTTTTCCCGGTCATTTAATTTTAACGGAGAGCTCTCTTTTAAATCAGGGTTAGCGTAACGAAGAAAATTAGACTTGACTTCAATATCATAATTTTGGAAATATTTATGTTTGATATTTCGAAATACAGATTCAATTTTTGGTATTTTGATCTCATGAATAATACAGCCGGTCAAAACCAAAAACCTTGTTCCTTTTTGTGAAAGTGGAATCGTATTTCCCGACTCATCAATATACATGATGAACATACTTAAATGATATACCTTAAAAAATAAATTTATAACCACAAAAAAACAGGAGCTCTCGTTTCTTCTGTAGGTTTATTACATGCTCTGGTTTTTGTCAAAGTTTAGGCAAATAAATTAAAAAAAGTGTAAAATAAATTATGACAAAAAGTAAAAAAATTGTTGTCGAAGGTGTAAAAATTTCTGTCATGTCAAAAGGTGATAAAGATTATTTATCTCTTACCGATATGCTAAGAGCAAAGGATGGAGATTTTTTTATTTCCGATTGGCTCAGAAATAGAAACACAGTTGAATTTCTTGGTATTTGGGAAAGAATAAACAATCTAAATTTTAATTATGGCGAATTTGCCATAATTAAAAGTCAGGCTGGACTTAATAATTATAAAATTAGTGTCAAGGAGTGGGTTAAAAAAACTAATGCAATTGGGCTTAGAGCTACTTCTGGTCGTTATGGCGGAACATATGCTCATAAAGATATTGCATTTGAGTTTGGAATGTGGATTAGTCCTCAGTTTAAATTATATTTAATTAAAGAGTTTCAGAGATTGAAGGAGGAAGAAAGATTGAGGATTTCAACCGGTTGGGATGTCAAACGTCAACTTACAAAGATTAATTATCGAATTCACACAGATTCTATAAAGGAAAACCTAATCCCACGGTCTATCACAAAAAATCAAGCAAATATTATTTATGCCTCAGAAGCAGACGTTCTAAATATTGCCTTATTTGGTATAACCGCAAAAGATTGGCGCGATAAAAATAAGGGAAAAGAAGGGAATATCCGTGATTATTGTGATGTTTCTCAACTGGTAGTCCTATCCAATCTTGAAGGAATTAACGCTGAATTAATCAGACAGAAATCACCTCAAGATGTCAGACTTTTTAAACTCAATGAAATTGCTATTTATCAAATGAAAGCATTAATCGAAAATCCATCAATTAAGAGGTTGAAGTAAACGTATTCCCCATTTCAATAGCAAAATTCCCCGATGCTCTGGTTTTTGTCAAAGTTTAGGCAAACGAATTGTTTAGGTAAATTATAATCTAAACCTTGTGAAAAGTGATAAAATGTATCTATGCCACTTTTTAAACTACAAAATAACAACCTAGAATCGATTGTTCCTAAAGATTTTAAAGAAAAAACACTTCAGAGAATTACGGAAAAAAATTTAATTAAAATATTTAATTTAAAATTTGTATCTACTGAATTTGCTTTACATAATTTTAGAATTGATACTTTGGCTTTTGACGAAGAAAATTCGTCTTTTGTTATTATTGAATATAAAAAAGATAGAAGCTTTAGTGTGATTGATCAAGGATATTCTTATCTATCATTACTTTTAAATAATAAAGCCGATTTTATTTTGGAATATAACGAAAAAAATAATAAATCTTTAAAAAGAGAGGATGTAGACTGGACGCAATCAAGAGTGATGTTTGTTGCAAAAGATTTTACATCATATCAATTGAATGCAATAAACTTTCGAGATCTACCAATAGAATTATGGGAAGCGAAACTTTATCAAAATGATATTTTTCTATATAACCAACTTAAATCACCAGATACAAATGAATCTATAAAAACTGTTTCTAAAAGTAAAACCATAGAATCTGTCAGCCGAGAGGTAAAAAAATATACAATATCTGATCATTTTAAAGAAGGTTGGGAAACTTCAAAAGAAATTTATGAAATATTAAGAGATAGAATTTTAGAAATAGACTCTCGAATTGAGGAAAAATTTAATAGAAATTTCATTGGGTATAAATTAGGCTCAAATAATATTTGCACTATTCACACACGGCAAACAAAATTGAACGTTTCTTTGATAAGAGTTGATAAGGAGGATTTAAAAGATCCTGAGAAGAAAATAAAAGAAATACCATGGAAAAAACTTGAATGGGGAAAACAATGTAAGGTTATTATTGAAAATAAACAAGATTTAGATTATACGATGTTTTTAATTAAACAAGTTTATGAAAAGTTTTATAAATTAAAATGATAATATTTAGTATATAAGGTAATATGAAAAAAATACAACTTACACAACTTGTAAAATCGGATGACAAATATGATCTTACGATTTTTTCGCCCGAAAGTATTGATAGAATCGAAAATAATATTTATGAAAAAGACGAAAAACTTTTTCTCAAATGTTTCAAGAGAAACAAAGATATCCAAGTTAAACCAGAAGAAATAGTCAGGCAACTCATGCTAGATAAGCTAATTAACGAATACGGATATTCTGTAGACTTACTTGATGTCGAATACACGGTTAATTTTGGAAGAGAGAAAAAATTTGCTGATATTGTGATTTTTAATAGAACTGATAAAACAAGTATTTATTGTGTTCTTGAAATTAAAAAACATAATGCTAAAGATGGTAAAGACCAATTAAAAAGCTATACAAACGCAACTGGTGCACCGCTTGCAATTTGGACAAACGGAGTTGAAATAAATTATTACGAAAGATTAGATCCAAATTATTTTGAACCGTTATCCGATATTCCAAAAGCGAATGAAACAATAGATGACGTAAAAAATGAAAGATTTACATATCTTGAACTGATGGTAAAAGATAGGCTAACAGAAGAAAGAAAATCATTGAAGGATTTAATTCAAGAAATGGAAGATGAAGTTTTGGCAAATGCCGGAGTAGATGTATTTGAGGAGGTTTTTAAACTTATATTTACCAAGCTATATGATGAAATGGAAAGTGCTGATGATCGAGTGAATATCGAGACTCAGATTAAAATTATTAAAAAGCAAAATCCAGTTTTTACTGATAAACAGATATTAGAGCAAATTGAAAATAACGACTTTAGAAAACTAGAGTTTAGAAGCCGAGGAGATGCACATCATACAAAAGAAGTAATTAATAATTTATATCAAAAAGCCAAAGATAAGTGGCAAGGAATTTTTGAAAAAGGCGAGCCACTCCGGATCACAGATGAAAACCACCTGCAAATTTGTATTGGATTTTTGCAAAATGTGAAACTCTTCAATTCCAATCTTCAAGTAATTGATGAGGCATTTGAATATCTGGTAAATAAATCGGCAAAAGGAGAAAAAGGGCAATATTTCACGCCAAGAAATGTAATAGATATGTGTGTCTATATGATGAATCCACAACCAGAAGAGTACATGATAGATACAGCTTGTGGAAGCTGTGGTTTTACGGTTCATACCCTTTTTAATGTTTGGCAAAAACTTGTTAACCAAGGAAAAGCACGATTTGCTAATTTTTCCAACCAAAAACTTACGTCAAATCAAAAAGCTTATGTAGATAAAGTTTTTGGGATAGATTTCGATGAAAAATCTGTACGAGTGGCACGCACTCTCAATATGATTGCGGGTGACGGACGGACTAATGTTCTACATCTTAATACTTTGGATTATACGAGATGGGAGGAAAAACTCAAAGATAGCTCATGGAGCAAGACCTATCTTGAAGGATTTTATAGATTACTTGATCTGGCAATAAATCGCCAAAACCCAAAAGAATTTAATTTTGATATTGTGATGGCCAATCCTCCTTTTGCTGGAGATATAAAAGATTCAAGACTTATTTCAAATTATGAGGTGGCTTTTGATGGTAAAGGTAAAAAATCAAATAAAGTTTCTCGCGATGTACTTTTTATCGAAAGAAATTTAGATTTTCTTAAGCCCGGCGGACGAATGGCGATAGTTTTACCGCAAGGGAGATTCAATAATACTAGTGACGAAAAAATAAGAAATTTTATAATGGAGCGAGCTAGACTTATTGCAGTCGTCGGACTAGACGGAAATACTTTCAAACCTCATACAGGGACAAAGACATCGGTATTATTTGTCCAAAAATGGGACGATAAAATAAATCCAAAAGTTGACGATTATGAAATATTTATGGCGGTAAGTGAAATGAGCGGAAAAGATAATTCAGGTGAAGAAATCTATGAAAAAGACGAAAATGGGGAACGAAAATTAAACGAGCACAATCACCTTATCCAAAAGCACGATTTAGAAAAAATCACTCTTGAATTTGAAAAATGGGCAAAAGAACAGAAATTAAGTTTTTGGAAATAATATGAAATATTCTAAATTTACAATTAAAAATTTTAAAGGTATTCAGGACGCTGAGTTAGATTTAGTCAAATATCCGAATGGCAATATTTTCCCGTTTGTTGGTTTAAACGAAGCTGGTAAAACAACAATTCTTGAAGCAATAAATTTTTTTCATAATGAAAGTTTTATTGAAGAAAAAAGAAAAATTATTCACAAAAAAGACCAGTCTATCTTTACCGGCCATTGTGAAGTAACTGCTATTTTAATATTGGATGCTGAGGATAAAAAAATAATACAAGAAGATCTTGAAAAAAGATATTCTCTCAAAGAGATACCAAATAAACTAACAATAACCAGAAAATGGTATTTTGAAAATGGCCGTTTTGTAAAGAAGGAAGAAGATTTAATAAATTTTGATATTTTTATAAAAATTAAGTCTGAAATTGAAAATGAGCCTGAAAAAGAAGATTTATTGCTTTCTCATGAAAAATCTGAGTGGCAAAAAATTATAAATAATTTAACGCTTAAAATTCCTAAAATTATTTATTATCCTTCTTTTTTATCTAAATTCCCAGAAAAAATTTATTTAGAAGATATAACTAATACATCAATTAATGAAAAAGAAAAAGAAACTAATAATTTTTATAAGTTGATAATAGATGATATTTTAAAGTCAGCCAATGCCGACTATTCTTTAATAGATTTTGTGAAAAAAATAAAAGATATTTCAAATCCAGATAATACACAAGCGGCTGATAGCTTGATCCAAGATATTTCAAATATTTTAAACAAAAAAGTTATTTCTCATTGGAAAAAAATATTTGATAAAAAAAACTCAAATTTGAGCATAACTATTAGTAAAGGATTTAACCTGAATACTCATTATTTAAATATAAAAATTCTTAAAGGTGGTAGAACATATGAAATAGATGATGGCAGTTTAGGTTTTAGATGGTTTTTTACTTTTATATTATTTACAGAATTTAGAAAAAAAAGAGAAGGAGAAAACGGAGAGTACTTGTTCTTGTTTGATGAGCCAGCGAGCAATCTTCATGAGGGCGCACAGGCAAAACTTCTTGATTTATTAAAAGAAATTTCTTTAGGTGCAAAAATATTATATACAACACATAGTCCATATTTGATTGACGATAAAAATATTATAAATTGTTTTGTTGTTAAGGATGAAGGATTTAAATTAGAAGAAGATTTATTATATTCACAAGATATTAAATGTTATCCATATCGCCAATTTGTTAGTAGTGATAATTTGGAAGATAAAAGTTATACAATGCACTTTAAGCCTTTACTGGATGCTTTAGATTTTAAAGAGCATATGTTTAATCCAAAAACGAATATCATCTTAACAGAGGGGAAATTTGATTATTATACTTTTAAGTGGATGAAAGAAATTTCAGTTAACATTGATGATTTTAATTTTTATCCTGGTTCCGGAGTGAGTGCGTACGACCAGTTATTGAGAGATTATTTAGCAAACAATAAAAAATTTATTGCGATTTTTGATGCAGATGGTAATTTAACAAAAGAAAATTCGAAAGGTAAATATTGGAAAGGAAAATACATAGAAGATGTTTCCGAAGAATTAAAAGATAGAATTTTTACATTAGAGCAAATAGATCTACTTTTTGATAATTTTACAACTGAAGATTTGTTTGAATTAGAAGACAAAATTAAAATCCAACGGGTGTTTATTTCAGAATCAACAACTTATGATAAAGGCCGATTTAATAGTGCCATTCAGCAATGTTATATAGATAAAATAAAAATTGAATTATCACAAGAAACAAAAGATAGGTTTAAAAAAGTTTTTGAGTTTATCAAAGATAAATTAACTAAGCTCGAAAATTAGTATGTCACAAATAAGCTACATAAAATATACGGATGTTCTCGAAGCTCGCAGATATGATGCGGAATATTTTAAGCCTGAATATTTACAGATAGAAAAATTAATTTCTAAATTAGACAATAAACCGATCGGTAAAATAATCTCTTTATTAACCGATTATCATGCAAATGGAAGTTATCAAATATTGAATGAACATGTAAATCTCCTAGATAAAAAAGATTATGCTTTGATGGTAAGAACCGTTGATTTTGAAACAGATAATTTTGAAACTGATCGTAAATATTTATCTGAGCCAGCATATAATTTTTTAAAAAAAACTAAAATGTACGGCGGGGAAATTGTTATAAATAAAATCGGAAATGCAGGCAGAGTATATTTTTTACAGAAAATGAACCAACCTGTTTCTTTAGGAATGAATCAATTCATGATAAGGACAAATGAGAATATAAATAATTATTATTTATATATTTATTTAATTTCTCGTTACGGAAAAAAATTAATAGAAAGAAGAATTACTGGAGCTGTGCCTTTAAGTATTGATAAACAATCTGTGAGAAATGTAACCGTTCCAATTCTTCCTCAGCCTTTTCAGTTCAAAATAGAACAACTTGTAAAGTTATCACATCAAAAACAACACCAATCAAAAATACTCTATCAAGAGGCAGAAAAACTCTTACTTTCAGAGCTTGGACTTTTGAACTATCAAGTGAAACAGGAGCTCACTTTCTCAACCACAAAAAAAGAAATCGAAGAAGCTCACAGATACGACAGCGAGTATTTTCAACCGAAATACAAAGAGATTATCGAAAGGATTGAAAAGTATAACGGAAAATATGATGTTGTAAGAGAGATAGTTAAGTGGAAAAAAGGTGTTGAAGTAGGAACGGATGCTTACACCGAAAGTGGAAAAGATTTTATAAGAGTATCTGACTTTTCAAAATATGGAATATCTGAGTCAAATAAAAAAATATCTGACAAAGCTTTTGAATATTTAAAAAATAACTATCAACCAAAAAAGGGAGAGATGCTTTTTACTAAAGATGGAACAATCGGGATTAGTTATGTTTTAAAGGAAGATATAGAAGGAATAATCAGCGGTGCATTTTTGAGATTAAATCTAAAAGAAAAATATAAAAACTTTGAAAAAGAGTGTTTATCATTAATTTTCAGTTCAATAATCTGTAAAATGCAAGTGGAAAAACTATCGGGAGGAGCCGTAATCGCCCATTTAAAACCATCGGATTTTGACACTTTTAAGATACCACTCATAAGATCATCTGTTCAGAAACAAATTGCTGACAAGATACAACAAAGTCATATGCACAGAAAAGAAAGTAAAGGTCTACTCGAAGAGGCTAAGAGAAAAGTTGAAGAAGAAATTGAAAGAGGAAACCTATAAATAACTTATAATACAGGGGGTCAAAACATTTTCTTGTAAAAAATAATCATGCTTAAATTGTCACCGAGTAAAATAGCCACCTATAAACAATGTCCGTTTAAATATAAATGTGAAATAGATACGCAAACAAGACTTGCCTATAGAAAAGATACTCCAGATTTGGTTTTTGGAAATTTGATTCACGGATGCCTAAACGATTTTTATAAAAGAACAAAAAAAGAAGACAGGAATTTTGAAACACTAAGGAAATTATTTGAGACAAAATTTAAATATAGTTTTCAAAAATACAACAAAGTATTTAAAAATAAAGAAACGATTATCAAATATGTGGAAGAGTCGAAAAAACAATTCAAAACATTTCTTAAAAATAAACTATCTCATGGAGAGCCACTGGTGACAGAAGATTTCCCAAAATATCTCTTGAACCCCGAACTTGAACTTGGAGGAAAATTTGATCGAGTGGATTTGATTGACGATAAATTAACATTGATTGATTATAAAACCGGTAAATATAAAGAAGACGGACAAAGCAACTATGAATTCCAGCTTAATTTTTATGAATATTTATTAACGAAAAAATACACAGAATATAAAGTTGAGAAAAAAGTTCTATTCTATTTAAAAGAAAATAAGATTGATAAATACGAAACGAGCTACGACTTAAACGAAGTTGAAAATGAAATTTTAGATATTGCTGAAACAATAAATAACGATGTAGAATTAAAACCAAGGCGAAACTCTTTATGTAACTATTGTGACTATCAACAGATTTGCCCGATTTTTAAAGAAAGATAAAATTTTAAAATCCAAATTGAAGTTCAACAACCTATAGTATATAATAGGTCATGCCAGAAAATTGTATTCAAGAAATCGAACCAACTCCTTGCTTTAAAGCGCTTGGAATTTGTGGTTTATCATATTACCCTGTAAGTGATTACTTAACTAGTAGAGGTATTGATCCATTGAACCCGAAATCAAGGCGCAAATCACAAGTACGAGCTCATGCGCTACATTGGGGTTGCCCTCAATCAATTCATAATGCAGTTTTATCTCAAGCTGATCAAGAAAAATTAAGGAGTGGTTTATACAGACAACTTCAAACTAAATAATATTTAATAAATATCTATGAAACTTATTACCGCCGGAGGATCACTTTCCTGCCCAGCAAGTACATCAGCCACTAATGAACAGGCTGATACTTTAAGAGCAGAACTTGGATTACCAGAAGTTGAGAACAAAACATTACAGTTTAACCATGATAGATTAAGAGAAATTCAAGGACAAGGACTTTGTGTAATTGCTTTTTTAAAAGGTTCAAGAAGACCTTATTGTTTTAAAAAAAATAATACCTCAATGCAACACTGTGAAACTGGAAATAGTTATATTTATAGCTCTTATCTTAATCACGGCTAAATATTTTTAAAATGGAACACCCAAAATATAATCTACCCGACGGAATTTATGTTAGTCAAAATGAAAAAAAACTTTTATTAAATTTGGCAGAGCAAGAGCGATGTGACGGAGCTTTCGCTTTTGGTGTTTTTGGAGGGAGAACTCTTAATGACAGAAATGATATTGATGTAATCGTTGTTAAAGAGGGAGTACAAAGAGGAGGGATAACTTTTAGAAATGGAATCTTTCATTTAAATTATTTTCCTCCTAATTTTTTGGCTGATCCAATAGCAACATTTGGGAAACAAGCATACAGAGGCGCCGTTTTTATATATAATCGTTTGTAATTTTTAAAAAAGATTTTACTTTTTCCAAACACCCAACCTTAATTCTTTAGCAGATTTTTCCGCTGACAATAATTCATCCTGATATTTTATCTTTGTTCTTTTCTCATAAAGAACAACTCGAGCAAGTCCATTTCTCACCAGCTCAGACAAGATTTTCAGTAAACGCTTTTGCTTCCTCAAAATAAAGCTCTTTAACTTCGGGAGCATTGACCCC
>Ga0210006_1002268_pt1 | contig 12727 bp, 16 predicted proteins | sample CryGey02umfilter_2_FD_185452 | JGI IMG/M metagenome (GOLD analysis project Ga0210006, IMG submission 185452) | Groundwater microbial communities from aquifer in Utah, USA - Crystal Geyser 4/10/14 0.2 um filter (SPAdes) (version 3) | ecosystem: Environmental > Aquatic > Deep subsurface >... | reverse complement strand
TAATAAAGCTTTGCTCATAAAATTTCTCTTCAGAAATTAGTAGTTTTTTGACCTGTTGATAAGCTAATTTCTTTTCCTATCAACAGCTAACCTATTATATGGTAGTCAAAAATATTTGTCAATAGATTATGCTGCGCTAATTTAATAAATGTTTTATTACAAATTTAACAGGTTTTTTAGCAAAAAAAACGCAAAAACATTGACTTATTGCGATAATTGTGTTATCTTTTACTATTACAAAGAATTTTAACAATAGAAATAAATTAATAAGGAGTTGGTCATGGAAACTACAAAAAGTACCGAGGAGCTGTGGAAAGATTTTAACAACACTCATGATTTAGAATTAAAAAAACAACTAGTAATTAACTACTTGAGTATCATATATGAAGTAGTTAATTCCATGACTTGGTTAAAAGATGGGGTTGCCGACCTTGATATAGTACGTTTTGGTGTTGAGGCTTTAAGTGAGACGATTGATCGATTTACTTCAGAAACAGGGGATGGTTTTGAGCTATATGCTAAACACCGAATCAAATGCCAAATTATTGATCAATTAAAAATAATATTTCTTAACCCCCTAAGCATAGCAAGGGGTGATGGTCCAGCGCATTTGTTACCAATAGAACAATATCGCTTAATCAATAAGGTCATCTCACCGACTACTGACCCAATCACCAATCCTGAACAGATTGTTATATTGGATACTATCGCATTATTCAATAAAGAGGAGCGACTAATATTTATCCTTTACTACTACGAGGGTCTAACACATCGGGAAATTTCTACTGTTTTGAATCTCACCATAACGCAGGTTAAAAAAGTTTACTGCGATCTGCTTAGTAAAATAGAAAAATCCTTAACCACTGCTAAAATATAGCGGTGGTTTATTTTTTTATTGCTCAGCAATTTAAAATTATTTTCTTATCTGTTTAACTCCCGCGCGTAAAAGAAAAGATAGAGCTATAATTAAAACAATAGCGATTATAAGTAAGGGGGTAATCATTAAAAATGATCCACCGGAATTGATTCCAAAAAAAGAAAAGATAACAGTATACCCAATCACCAAGATCATGAATAGTACGGCCAAAAAAATCATTAAAATTCCTAATATTTTTGATTTTTGCATAAAGCACAGATATAACTTATTTAGATTAATTTTTTATGGGACATTGATTTATCAGCTAATTAAATTACTAAAATTATTTTTAAAACAATTTTGAACAGACCGTATCGTGCGATGTTTGTCGTAGCGTAGTGGAGGCAAATATGGGTGGCGGTTTTTGTAAAAAAACCGTAACCAGATATACCGTGTTATATGAAATACAGAGAATCGCTGTCGTTCACTTTTTTGGTCTAAGATAGATTAAAGCGAACACATAAAATATCAGCCCTATCATTTCAAAAATAGTTTGTACTTTCTTTTCGGGCCCACCAAGTTGAACAAAATCTATTTTTATGATAATTCCGACACTAAAAACAATAGCGATAATTCCGCTGATGATTATGACATCTAGCGAGTCAATATTCTTGACAGGATCTTTAGCAGTAGAGAGAAATAACAGAACAAGAATTATCGCTGCTAATGCTATAACAGTATCATAATATGGCTGATATAACCCGCTGACATAAAACGGAAAAAGTGTGAGCCCAAAAAAATGAACTGCAGCACCCACGAGGTAATATAGTGCGCCCAAAACTAAAAGTATTTTAAGGGCTTGAATTTTGTTCATAATTATCTGTATTTTATAACACTTAGCGTCCGCGCGTATGCGATGTTGAGAAGTGAGTGAGGGGGGGGTACGACGACGAACGGAATCGTATATGGAGCGTCCTGTTGTGTACATTTTTCCTCTGGGCTTAAGTATAGCAGTTTCTTAAAAGAATTAGAATTTGATTTTTTAGGAAAGGAAATATAGGTTTTTTTGCTCCCGACAAAGCGGGAGTCAAAAACAATTTTAAAAAAAGCCTAGTTTGTCTAGACCCTTATTTTATTTAGAAATTAAATTAAAAATATTCTTTGGCAAAAAGCACTAATACCAATCCCATTGGTATTGTTAGTATGGACTTTGTAAGTAGGCTCATTATTAATGTAAAATTTATTTGACAATAATAATATTTTGGAGCAATATCATACTACGAACATTAACAAATAAACTATGAGGAAAGATCATGAGCAATGAAACAAAAAAAACAGCCAAATTATTGAATGATTTTTTAGCAACACCACTAGCAAGTTCTCTGGCTAAATTAATAAATTGCTACAGCGGTGGTCACGTAAAATATTCTTTCTGTGATGAAAATAATGTTATCAAAACAGTAACTTGCCCACTAGCTAAAGCAATAATTTGCAAAAAGGTTGTTCAAATCGTTTTTGGCCCACCGCTAATAGCTGAGGGTTTTTTCCCAAATGAAGCAACAACATTAAAGAAGGTAGTAGTGAAAAGAATACAGGATCTAAAATATAGCCATAACATCGAAGATCCTTTTTGCCCTATTTTTTTTCAACATAACGGTGGTCGCCAACTTTCACTAACACTATATCCTGCCGGTAATCAAAATATCATTAATTTACAAAAATCGTTAAAAAGGATGGTCTGATATGTCATTAGCAAAAAAGATTGAACGCTTTAATCAAAAACCGTGCCCGGTATATCTGGAAGTTATTTTGGAAGATTTCTTGCATAATGGACAAGTACAAATTATTTGCGGTACTGGCTTCCAGAAACAAGTATTCCAAGGCATGCTCAGTAAAACCACTTGTGGTGATGAACAAAGTTTAAAATTATTATTCGCTTGGACGAAAAATAAATTGTTGACTACTTGGTCAGAAAAAACACCACCCTTACTTTGGGAAATTAAGGCAATTAACCTTCTGCATTGCCAAATAGATAGTAATAATTTTTACCGCTTAATACTAATACAAAAAAGACGCGTCATTAGCCGCCGTTACCAAAAAATTATTATTCTCAAAACTGGCGACCCCTTAATTTTATAACTGCTACAGTTTGTTATTACACTTCATTAAATAATTGATCATAAAAATCACAAGGGAATCTCGTTAATGGATAAACAAAATAGACTTCTTTACCAACAATACCGCTTGTTATTTACCAAATTACAGTTAACACTAGAAAGTGATTTGCCCATTAAGAAACTAAAAAAATGGCAAAAGGATGCTCTTTCAGAGGGGGTCGATTTTTTTCGACAGTTGCTGATCGCTTGGAATGAAGTAAATCAATCACCAAAAAATACTAAACAATCACCGAGTGATCAAACATTTCATTTTCTGTTCCTGCCCGAAGCGATAAGTATTTATCAACAAAAAAAAGTTGAGCTACTACCACTGACTCGTGAATTTGATCAAGAAAAAATCGGATTTCCGAAGTTGATGCGAAAAGCTCAGAGAAATCTTCAGGAAATAATAATCGGCCAAAAAAAACAAATGCGTATTCACTTTGCTCTACAAATCCTGATCAGTGAATTTAAACGACGCCTACAACCAAAATATAAACTCAGAAGCAGTTAAAAATACCAACTGTTTCATTAACCAAAAACCACTCTTAACAAGGGTGGTTTTATATTTTCTCGCTTATTTATTTTTAACAAAATCAGTAAAAAGTTTAATCAAACGTTCCTTTAATACTGGCAACTCAATCTCCTTTGCTAACTTCTCACCGTTTAATACACAGTTACTTCGTCCGGCTCGAGTAATCTTACCCAGCTCTTCAATGGTGATAATTTGATACTTAAAATCAGGATCAACGATCTGTTGATATAAATCAAGAATCTGATGATGGCTTAGGGGACCAGGATTAACTACATTATAAATACCGCTGCGTTCTTTTTTCATTAAATCCTCGGCTACTAGCAGCAAATCTTCCACTATGGTCATCGAGTTTTGTATATCAATTACTTTTTCGTAATGCGTAATCTTTTTCACAAAATTTCTCGGACTATTTAAATCACTATCAATTGGCATTCGCAATCTAAGTTGCAAAACATTAAAATCTCTGAGCAGTTGCTCGCTTAGGGCTTTGGTTAACGAATAAAAACTACCACCAAAGTTCGGCGCATCGTCTTCGCTAAAACCCCGACCACAATTATCGCCTTGATAAACACAACCTGAACCCAGGTGCAACATCCTAACACGTCGCGATTGACAAGCTTTGGCGATTTGTAAAGGCAATAATATATTACCAACAAAGGTTTCTTCGCGATGATCCTCGCACCAATCAATATTAGGACGACCAGTGATACCAGCGCAATTGATCACCCAATTTGGCCGATAGTGATCTATCTCTTTAACTACATCCTGTTCGCTATTAATGAAAACAGAACTCACTACTGAGTCACCAATATAATTTTTAAATTTTTCACCCAAATAACCATTGCCAATAATTAACTTCATGAATATATTTTAATAATCTTAAATTAATATTAAACAAATTTTAAATAATTAGCAATTCATAGCTGGGCTTTGTTATAATGTTATTAATTATGACTTTCAACAGTTATTATAAAAATTGGCTCTCCGGGCTCAAAAAACAAGATCAACTTAAATTAATCATGCAGATTTTGTTATTTTCCTTAGTGTTAATCATTTTTGTTGTTTTGCTAGCGCAAAAAATCAATCTTTCAGCTGTCGATCTAGGCCGGCACATCAAAAACGGTGAATTAATATTAAATGGTAACTGGGAAATATTTAATACCAATTACTACTCCTACACCCATGGTGACTACTTATTTATTAATCATCATTGGCTATCGGGGATTGTTTTTTATTTATTGAACCTCCTAGGTGGTATGACTCTGGTTTCTCTCTTTTTTGTGGCTAATATGCTTGCTAGTTTTCTACTGTTCTTTTATGTAGCTTACAAAAAGAATGGTTGGGAATGGCCCTTATTAATTAGTTTAATCGTCATACCGGTTATTGCCAGTAGGGCGGAAGCTCGACCAGAGGCTTTCAGTTATTTTATCTTTGCTCTTTACTACTATGTACTCTGGCGCTTTGATCAAAACATATCTAATAAAAAGATTCTCTATCTTCTGCCGCCATTAATGCTTTTTTGGGTTAATCTCCATGTTTTCTTTTTTCTAGGCTTATTAACTATTACTGCTTTTTGGCTGAAATACGCCTATGAATGGTGGCTCGCAAAAAATGCCTTATCCCAAACCAAACTTTTTCTTTTAACTAAGGTCGGAATAATCTGTGGACTTATTACCCTGATCAATCCCGCCACTTGGCGCGGAGCAATTCTGCCACTGACCATGATGAAAAATTATGGTTATCAAATATTAGAAAATCAATCATTTTGGTTTTTAGATCGTTTACACATTTACCCACCAAATTTATATTTCAAAATAGTTCTTAGTCTTGCTTTACTATCTTGGTTGATTGTAATTTATTCATTCCTGAGAAATAAAATACTACCAAATATCGCCGATCTTTTTCTCTGGCTTTTTATTACATCAATCTCTTTGGTAATGGTGCGTAATTTCCCACTATTTGGTTTGTTCTCCTTGCTAATTATTGTGAATAATTTTAGTCATCTACCTTTACCAGAAAAAAATAGTAAAACTAATCTAGTAATTACTTTGATCCTTGGCTTATTTATTGTTTTAATCTTACAAGGAAGCAACTATGAATATTGGCAAAGCAGACGAAACAACTTTGGTTTTGGTTTAACACCCGGGGTTAATAAAGCGGCGGAGTTTTATCAATACAACAAGCTCACTGGACCAATTTTTAATAATTATGATGTTGGTGGTTATTTGATTTATCACCTGGCGCCAACAGAAAAAATATTTGTTGATAATCGTCCCGAAGCTTATCCGACTAAATTCTTTACCACCGAATATGTGCCCATGCAAGACAATGAGCAAGTCTGGCAGCAACAACTTGCTAAATATAATTTTAATATTATCTTCTTTAATCGTAACGACTTAACGCCCTGGGCGCAAAAATTCTTAATCGCCCGAGTGCAAGATAATACTTGGGTACCAATTTTTGTTGATGATTATAATATTATTCTTATACGTAACTCTGATCAAAACCAAAAAATAATAAAACAGTATCACTTACCATCAGAAATGTTTTATATTAGATAAACATAAATAGTATTTGTAACGCCCTAAGATAAACAAAAAACACTTAGTAATATCTATCTAAGAGTTTTAATTCTACATACTCTCAACAATCAGCGAAATTATACAAGTTCCGCCAAAGACGAAATAAAACCATTCACTTGGGTTCGATCCGCCACCCGCTGCGCAAGCGCTAGCGTGGCGAGAAGGCGGAGAGATAAGCGCGCGAAGAAAAGGAATATTGCTTGCGAGCTGAGTGGAGTGATTCAGACTTGTTCTGAAGCACGCAACAATAAGTAGATAGACCGATTCAAATCTTTAATAAATGACACGATGTAATAATCTCTAAATGAGTATCTGAGCACATTTGGTCATTCTACATACCCGATGCGATATATTAACAAAAACATTCACTTGGTCTGAATCAAAGGTGCTTTGATGAAGAAAAGTGAATGTTTTAAGAGAAATAATTTATTGAACGGCGGAGTGGATCGAGCTAGACTCGATACACGCAGCTGTGAGATAAATTATGACGTAGTGGTGCTGGGGAGAGGACTCGAACCTCCATCCCTTGCGAGACATGGTCCTAAGCCATGCGCGTATACCAATTCCGCCACCCCAGCTAGTAACGACAGAATAAATTTACCAATTTTTTATTTATTAGTCAATCTGCAAACAAAAACAATGTAACTATTACATTGATAATTTATCTAATAACCACATTGTATATTTTATTAATACAAAGATTTGACTGTTGATAACTTTTGTACTAAACTATTGTTGATATCTCCTCAATTATTTCGCCCGGTAGCCGGGCAGTAGGAGGTATTCCCTTTTTATGCTCCCTCTTTATTAACCTTTCGAGATTGATAAGGAGGGAGCTATGAAGGCAAATTATTTCTCAAGGCATTAACTGCCTTTTTTTATTACATCATTTTCAATTTTGCCGCTACTGATAACACGCCCAAACCTATAGCGCCCAAACCATAACCAAAATAGTCTAATACCCCACCGCCCCTACTATTGGGTATGGAAACTTCTTTTTGCTCTTGGGTGCTGGCAATAATTTCGCTTTCCCGTATTTCAATGTTATTAGCTTGGTAAATAATTACTCTTAAACCGCTCGCAGTTTTACCCACGATCCCTTGAGCTGTGACTTGGTCACCAATTTTTCCACTGGGCCACTTCAAATTTGCCGAACTAGCCAACGCCAAACGTATCTGACCACTACCATCATCGATTATCCAGTTGGCCCCTTTTTTCTGTACCAACTCTCCGGTCACAACAACCAAACCATTAATCAACTCTTCAGTTACCTCACCTGAAGCCAAGACCATGGGCCGGGGTAATTGCCGTGACGCAACTTTAGTAATATCAGCTTGTTGTTTAATATTAATCTTAGCCGTCGTTGTAGTTTTTTTATATTGGCCAGTCACTAAGACTAAATCACCAACGGCAATATTAATAGTTGCTTCACCAAAATAGACTGGCAATCCCTGATCCAAATTAATTTCTCCAGCCAGAGAAACTTCCGCTAAATAAAATGTCTTTTTACTAACGCCATTTGCTGGTGCTACAACAATACCTTTAACGGTAACTACACGACTGCTGGTCAAATCACGCACTTCGCTAATAGTTAACCATTGTTGATTAATATCCTTAGTATCTTCCCGGCTATTTAATACAGCCGCTTGGACACATTCTGGCACTAACTGCTCAACCACTTTGATCTCTCGGGTTGATTCGTGTACAACCTTATTGTCTTGATCGGTTATTATTAATTTTACAATATAGCTATTAGGCTGATTGTATTGATGCTCTGCGGTTGGTCCTTCGCTGGTTTGTCCATCGCCCCACTGCCACGCATAGTGTCCACCGTCTTGATTAATCACTTCGTCATCAACATTAAAACGAATCTTCTGTTGAACATAATATTCATCAACGTTCACCGCTATCTTAACTATTGATGGTTGGGGTATTGTTTCTCCCATATTTACAGCATTGGGAGTTATCTTATCCACCCACTGCCATTCATTATTTTCCTGACGAGAATAAGATAGATTTTCCGATTTTTCATAGCTCACACTATCAATCAACTTACTACTTTGATCATATAAATAAACTTTTTCCGGTGTTGTATTATTTAAAGTTATTTTCGATTGCAGTCGGTAAACGACTAAATAACCACCAGCTGCTAAATTTGTTTGCAAAGTAAAGCTGGTACCACTCTCGTCTTGTAATCGCCAACCAATAAGATTTGCACTGTCAGTACCGACATTATACAATTCAATGAATTCTTGCTCCTCGTCATTGCCAGCTGGATCGGCGCACAACTCATTAATGACTATTTTAATATCTGCACTAATAGGCTCCGGTGGTGTTGGTGGCGGCGGCGGTACTATTGGATCATTATTTATTTCTTCTGGCTGACAATTACAACTATTTTCACCGCTATACTGTCCGGGCGTACCATTAATCTCGCCAGCCTGCCATTGTTCATTAATTAATTCTAATGTTTTGCCATCACCGTTGGCACCTGATGATACTGCATAAGTTACTTGTGCAATCCAATTGCTACCATCATCCAAGCTTAGTTTAATTTCTTCACCGTCATTGCTTAATTTAACAACTGAATCTAGCAACAGACCATTAAAACCTGGATGGTTATTTAAAAAGGTTGTAGCGTCGTCAGCTATCACCGCTACACCCCGGGGCGCTAAAATTGCTTCACCTTGAATAATATTTAGCAGATGTGCCGTACCATCATAAAAACGCCAATCATCATTAATAACAATAGCTGCCGTGCTGGCATTATAAATTTCTACCCATTCGTGTTTATCATCAGTGCCTGCCAAATCATACATAATCTCCGTAAAAATAATATCGCTACTGCTGGCCTGTAAATTTCCTAATGGGTAGAGCAATAAACCGATAATGATAAATGCTTTTAATTTCATAAATATTAGACGATCAATAATCAAAGTATATTAGCCGCGCCGACCCACTAGCTACAGGGTCAAGAGCTAACAAATCGGCGCGTTGACTAATACTAATTTTTAATCTCTTCCAGCTTCACCTCTTCAACAGAAATATCTTCACCCGTTAACTCTTCCGGTTGCTTTTGAGATTTACTACTGTGACCGAGCATAATCAAATTGTTGGCAATAATTTCCGTCATGTATTTTTTTACGCCATTGTCATCGGCCCAACTACGCGTTGCTAATCTTCCTTCTAAATAGACGTGGCTGCCTTTTTTCAAATAACGATTAATAATAGCCGCCAGATGTCCCCAGGCAATAACCGAATGAAACTCCACTGACTCTTTCGTCTTTTTGCTTTTCTGATCGCGCCAGAAATAGTTGGTGGCTAAACGAAAAACTGTCACATCGGTACCTGTTGGCATTTTCTTGGCAATGGGATCGGCTGCTAAATTGCCAATTAAAGAGACTTTGTTTAAATCCATACTGTTTGCACTTAATAATTAAAAAGTTCCGCAAAAGGGGGAGCTTTTTTATTATTAGTCAAAAATAATACTTGACAATTTTTCCTCTTTGACTAAAATAATATCCGCTAACCCTTTTTGAGTTGGTTACTCTTAGGAGCTCGGTTATGTGACCGGGCCCGTTTTATTTTGCTTAAAGTACATTAGTAACAAATTTATTGACACCTGATACTCGCGACGGCTCTGTAATTAATTAATGAAACAAAGATAAATGTTAATTTTCTTGTCCGCTCAATTTCAAAATACATCTCATTACTGCGAAATCTTAGCAGAAAAAAGTTTCTCCGACAAATAAAAAAGAGGCCGCGTTTCTTTGGGACGGGCCTCAGGATTTTTTGGTGGGATTTAAAGAAAGGTAATTTGAGAGGAAATGGGAATTGAGAAAAATTAAATGGAGACTACTACATACAACCGTCTAACTTCAACTCAGCTCGGATAAATTTATTATTTACCAGTTGATTAGCTAGAGCGTGTTGAAATCGTTGCATAGTAACAACATCATCTAATATCATAACGTATTGTTCGTCGCCGTTAAACATTAAGTAGTAATCTTCCGGGTCGTCTTCAATTTGTTCTTCTTCAGCATCGGCTAAGCCAATATCTTCGAATTCATCAAACGGATCATACGATGGTTCGACAAACTCTACTCGGCATCGATCGTTTTTGTTTAAACGAGACTCTTCTTCTTCTAATCCAAGTTCTGGATTTAGAATTTCTTCTTCACAGAACCTAATCTGTGTTTGTTCACGAACAGAAAAACCTTTTGCCATAATCGCTCCTGATTTATTGTGTATTGATAATTTAATGTCCGGTGTAGGTGTTAACAATTTTCTGAACGGCATTGCTATGCAACGCCCTATTTAATGCTTGACTCCTTAAAAACCATTTCGCTAATAAAGTAAGGTCGCTTACAATTTTACTTAGCAAACCAAATAACAATAACCAGGCGAGTATAAATACCACTGCAATCATTAATCCGAAAAACAATCCATGCGCAAATCCAACTATTACTCCAAAAATCAAACCATAACTAATCACTAACAAGGAGGCACGTACAAATCCAGATCTAAATATCATTGCTAACCCTGTAAAAAATCCAATAGACAGTCCGAATATACAAGAAGCTATTATTGGAATATCAAGACTAATGTCCACCACCATTGCTGATCCGACAACTGATCCCATGGACAACCCGCTCTTAATCCACTCTTTTTTATTCTTATCAAAAGCAAAATAATTTTGATAAGCATAGCAAGATATAATGAATACTACACCCATGGCAATCACATTGTGCCACCAGTAAATAGCAAATGGTAAAACAATGACGTCGTTTCCAATTAATGGCGCTGTTGTTTGGACTAGCACTAAATCTTTCAATAATACATAAAAGATTATTGTTAAGAACGTCGCAGTTGCTGGCCAAAGAAAATATAACCGAAAAAAATTAACTTCTGTTTTTTCCATCTCCGTAATCCTTTCTTTAATTGTTCATGTACTAATTTCTTCTCCAAAACCAAAAAGTTATTTTATGATTTTAGAGAAGATGGTGAAACGTATTTATTGGTCTCACCATTTTAACTCTTTTTTGAGTTGAGCTCAAGCTATCTTTTTAAAAGACACCTCGGTAAATTGCGATCAGCGCCATTAGTGCGATAAAGGCTAAAGCGCCCACGAGATTAATAATTGTAATATCCTTAAAGAATTTACGAACATCTTTATCTTCCATTCTATTCTCCAATTTTATTTTGCAAAACAAATTATTTTCGCCAGGAACTTGGTATGGAGCATAATTGGAAAAAACCAATTAATAACAGTTGGTAACCACCAAGACACATTCCAACGAATGAGCCAGGCAGCCAAGAAAGCGCTGCGCCTTCAAATATTCCAAAGGTAACCGCTGAATAAAAACCAACGATCATAATTCCGACAACCATTACAACCAACGATAACAAAAGTGTTTTTATTGTTATTAACACTGTTTTCATTTCAACTCCAAATTATTTATGTACTAACTTCTTCTCTAAGACCACAATTTATAATTATAATCTTAGAGAAGTTGTCTGAGCGTATTAATTGCACAACCAACATAATTCTATTTTTGTACTAATTTTTTACTTAGCTAAATACAGTTATGACCTGCACTATCAATACGATGCCGATGGCTAACAAACCAACTGTGATTACTACGCCTAAGTATCTAAATGCTTTTGCTGATTTTGCCATGGTTGCTTTCCTTTTTTTGTTTGAAAAATAGTTTTGAAGGTACTTTTACTCTTCTCTCAACCAACTAACAACTTAATTAGCTGAGAGGAGAGCTTCCGCCTGTGGCGGAAATATAAATTCAGCTCTCCAGATAATAAATTTTCCATGTGGAAAGTATTAGGGCGGAAAAGATAGAAATAAATCCATCCTTATATTCCGACCTGCTAATCTTTCCTTAATCAATAGATACCGTGGTATTTATTGATTAATATAGCACTATACATCATTTACCATATTTTGTCAAGTATATTTTGACCCCTGGGGTTAATATACGCCCTAATATTAGAGAAAAAGAATTAATTAATAACCAACCCATGGGGTTGGTTATTAATTAAAATGGTTTGTTATCAATACAACTAAAATAAAAATACACTTGGGCCGAATCAAGCTCTGCTTGACGAGGTTAAGTGTATTTTTAAGAGGAATCCCGCTTCTCGCGAGAGGCGGGATGACGTGGTGCCCACAGCACCGTATGGTGCTGTGGTGGGCGAGGAGAGACTCGTCTTCGCCTCTACACGAGTCAAACAATTGACTCGCTCCTCACCATCAAACTAGTCTACTAATTACAAAGGCTTTGTTATCAACAAAGTCATAATATAAACATAAAACTTCGTGGTGGGCGAGGAGAGACTCGAACTCTCACGAGTGTTAAGCCCAATGGATTTTAAGTCCATCGCGTCTACCAGTTCCGCCACTCGCCCTTAATTATCGTTAATATAATAATCTGCCCCACTGCTTTTGTCAATTACTCAAACTCCTAAATTAATAACAAAAACATTCACTTGGTCTGAATCAAAGGTACTTTGATGAAGAAAAGTGAATGTTTTAAAAGGAATAATTTATTGAACGGCGGAGTGGATCGAGCTAGACTCGATACAC
>Ga0210006_1002267_pt1 | contig 12728 bp, 11 predicted proteins | sample CryGey02umfilter_2_FD_185452 | JGI IMG/M metagenome (GOLD analysis project Ga0210006, IMG submission 185452) | Groundwater microbial communities from aquifer in Utah, USA - Crystal Geyser 4/10/14 0.2 um filter (SPAdes) (version 3) | ecosystem: Environmental > Aquatic > Deep subsurface >... | reverse complement strand
GGCACACTGATGAACACAGATAAGAAACGGATAAACACTGATAAAAATTATCCGTGTAAATCCGTGTGGTTGCCGAAGGCAACCCTGTATCCGTGTAAATCCGTGGGTCAGTGCGAAGCACTGACTCGTATGACTTGCATGCCTTATCCACGCCGCCAGCGTTCATCCTGAGCCAGGATCGAACTCTCAAATAGAACGCTGAAATTACGCTGAAAAAAGATTTCCGCTGAATTTACGCTGAAAAATATCAGCGTCTAATCAGCGTACTCATCAGCGTCGTATCAGCGGTGTCCCCGTAAGGGGACAATCGGAGCAACTCTAAAAACCTAAATTACTTAATTTTCAAGGTTCTTCCACCCAATCAAGCATGATATAAAAAATCAGGGCGAGACTCCTGATTTTTCTACCTCTTTATCTTAGTCTCTTTTCTAGTTGCAACAGCAACTCTTTTTCGCTTTCTTTTTTACCATATATTTTTGTCTTTTCTCTTCTCTTTTCATTTTACTTTTCCTAAAACTTTTGTCAAGAGGCAATCTCAAAAGAGCTAAGGAACCTCTTGAACTCTGACGATACTCGTTCTCCCTAGCGTTCCCCAATCTTCAGCATAAAGGACGATTACTTTTTCTCCTTTTTTGATACGACCGCCTTTTTTGGCACAGGTTAAGATTTTCTCAATATCTGCTGAGTTTCTTTTTCCGTACAAATCACATTCTCTATTATTTAAAATAAGAGGGGTAACCCCGTAAAGCAAACAAAGCCGGTTTCTCAATTTTTTATCATTAGTAAGCGCTAAAATGGGTAAATTAGGACGAAGACGAGAAATCATGTGGGCGGTCATGCCGTTTTTAGTCACCACTACAAAAGCTTTAATGTTTTCTTTCTGACAAAAAGGGCTCATCCAAAGCTGATAGGCAGAATAACAAACGGCTGCGGTTTGATGACTAAGCTTGAAGTTAAAATTGTTAGCTGGTGGTCTCTTTTTCTCCCAAAAACGACAGACTTTTTCCATAACCAGAACTGTTTTAAGAGGATATTTGCCTGTGGCAGTTTCCCCAGAAAGCATCACGGCATCGGTATAATCCAGGACGGCATTAGCGACATCAGAAACTTCTGCTCGAGTAGGAAAAGAATTTTTAATCATTGATTCCAGCATCTGAGTAGCGACAATTACTGGCTTTCCCACTTCGGCGCAGGATTTAATAATTTTCTTTTGATAGTAAGGTACTTCTTCAAATGGTATCTCTAATCCTAAATCTCCCCTGGCTATCATTATACCATCAGCCGAATCGAGGATTTCCTCAAAATTATCTAAAGCTTGCCTGGTTTCTATCTTGGCTAAAATTTTAGCTGCCAAAGAAAACTTTTTGGCTTGAGTTTTAAAAGGCTCTATGTCTTTTTTTCTCCGAACAAAAGAAAGGGCCAGAAAATCAGCTTCTTGTTCAGTTGCTAGCGATATATATTTTCGGTTTGAGAAATTTTTTTTATTGGCTTCTGGGATGTCTAAAAGAGTAGCTATTGGTTGGCCGCTTATTTTAGCGATCTTCTTAACTTTCTGGATGAGGGGGCTGTGCCAGGAAAAAGTATTATGCTTTAGGTTAAAACGAAAAATGCTCGCTCCAGCTTTAATGAGCGAACTAAGAATGTTCTCTTTTTCAACTGCCGGACCAACAGTAACGATTATTTTGGTTAGAGACATTTTTAAAAGCCGCCTGCAGGAATCGAACCCGCCTATGTGGTTTACAAAACCACTGCTTTACCACTAAGCTAAGGCGGCTTATTTGTTATGCTTGGTAGATTTTTTTAATTCTTCCCAATAATTATCGCTTTCTTTCATCTTGTCTTTTTGCGACTTTTCTTTTAGTTTTTGAAGCCAAGTAGAAGTTTTATTGTCAGTTTTCAAGGAAAGAATCCTAATCTTAGAAAGAGTTTTCCGCAAGAATGTTTCCGTTGAAAAAGATCTTAAACCGGGCATGTTTTTAATTCCGTCTATTGAATTCTTATACCAGCTTTCTACCAAGGGCTTCAAGGCGACCGACTGACCAACGTCAGGTAACTTAACTAAAGCCGGAATTTTTCTAAAGATAACAGCTAGCATGCCCAAGGCGCTAACTATTAAAACTAACAAGGTAATTAATTCATTGATCATTTTAAAGTATATACCTGATAAAACTCTTTATAATAATATTTTCACCCAGTTTGGCAATGGCTTCCTCAATTAAATCTTTGATTGTTTTGCTTTCGTCTTTTATCCAGAGCTGCTCTAAAAGCGGGGTTTCTTCGCCTCCCATGGCAGCAATTTGAAGGCATAGCTCATGAGCGAGCTGTTGAAAGTCTTTAGATTTTGCCACAAAATCTGTTTCACAATTTAATTCTAAAAGCACGCCAACTTTTTTATTAGGGTGAATGTAGCTGTCAATTATCCCCTGACTTGCTTTTCTTTCAGCCTTTTTCTGAGCCACTTCCTTCCCCCGTTTTTTAAGAATTTCTTTTGCTTTCTCTGCATCGCCCTTGGCTTCCGTCAGGGCTTTCTGACATTCGGTAATTGAAACGCCGCTAGCTTCGCGCAGTTGTTTAATTTGATTGATAGATATCATTTAAGTTTTAGGCTGTTGTTTTTCGCTTTTCACTTTAAGTTTCGCGCTTAAAATTGCTTCTTTGGTTTTATCTAAAATATATTTTACAGAAGAACGAGCATCGTCATTGGCCGGAATCGGGTAATCTGCTAAGGTAGGGTTAATGTTAGTGTCGGCTATGCCAATTATTTTTACCCCTTTTATTTTTGCCTCTTCCACGGATAGGTGGTCTTTTTTCATATCAGCCACAAGAATAGCATCTGGCAATTGATTTAATTCTCTAATTCCGCCGAACTTCGTCTCCAGAACCTCTAATTCTTTATTAAGCTTGATTTGTTCTTTTTTGGTATATTTTTCAAATTCCCCTTCGGCTTTTTTCTTCTCCAAGCCCTTGAGGTGTTCAACTCTTTTTTTGATATTTTCAAAGTTAGTAAAGGTTCCGCCCAGCCAACGCTCATTTACATAAGGCAAGCCGCATTCTTCAGCTGTCTCTTTTACCAAGTCTTTAACCTGGATTTTGGTTCCCACCAAAAGAAGAGTTTTTCCTTCAGAAATGAGTTTTTGGATAAACGCTAAAGCCTCTTTGAATTTTTCAGCGGTTTTGGTTAAATCGATAATGTGAACGCTATTTCTGACACCGTAAAGATATGGTTCCATTTTGGGATGAATTCTGGAGGTGCGGTGGCCGAAGTGAAGACCGGCCTGAGCCATCTCTTCGAGGTCAAGCTTAAGATTCTCCGCTTTTGTTTCTTTTTTTGTCATATCTGGTAGTATACAATACTTCTCTTGAATTTTCAATATCGTTGAGCTATAATACAAACGTCATGAAACAAAACATCCATCCTAAATACTACGAGAATGCCAGGGCGCAGTGCGCCTGCGGGAACGCCTTTACGGTTGGCTCAACCAAAGAATTCCTTGAGGTTGAAATTTGTTCTGCTTGTCATCCTTTTTACACCGGGAAAGAAAAAATAATGGATACGATGGGGCAGGTTCAAAAGTTCAGAAAAAGATTAGCAAAGAAAGAAGAATTGGAGGCAAAAAGAAAAAAAAGGAGTCGATGAATCTAAAGACTCTTCTTCACCTTCGCCCGCCTATGGCGGGCTCGGTAGTCGATGAAAACCGGAGAAATTAAAAAGGAATACGATGAAGTTTTAGAACAACTCAGTAGCCCTGGGTTAATTTCAAATTGGCCCACCTCCGCTAAAGCTGCGGCGGACAAGGAAAAATTTGAGGAACTAATTAAAAGGAAGGTTTATCTTGAAAAAGTTATTGAAAAAGATAAAGAGCTTCAGGATATTAAAAGCAAAGTTGATGAAAATAAATCCATTATTTCAGCTGGCGAAGATTCTGAATTGGTAGCTTTAGCTGAAACCGAAATTTTGCAGTTGCAAGAAAAAAAGAAACTATTAGAAAAAGAGTTGGAAGCTTTAGCTAAGGGCGAAGAGCGGGAAGAAGGACCTAGGTCGGTTATTGTGGAGATTCGGGCGGGGACAGGGGGTAAAGAAGCTGCCTTGTTCGCTGGAGACCTTTTTAAAATGTACTCTAAATATGGACAGGCGCAAGGTTGGCAGCAAAAAGTTTTAGACTCCCACCCTTCTGAATTAGGGGGTTTTAAAGAAATAATTTTTGAGCTAAAAAACAAGGATGTTTACTCCAAGATGAAACACGAAGGAGGCGTTCATCGAGTCCAACGAATCCCAGAAACCGAAAAAACCGGCAGAATTCACACTTCCACTGCCTCGGTTGCTGTCTTACCCAAGCCCAAAGGAACTGAAATTAAAATTAGCCCTAAAGATTTAAAAATCGATGTATATAAATCCTCGGGGCCAGGAGGTCAATATGTGAATAAAAGAATGACGGCTGTTAGAATCACCTATTTACCGTCCGGAACCGTTGTCACCTCCCAAACAGAAAGAAACTTACAACAAAACAAAGAAAACGCTATGTCTGTTTTGGAAGCTAAACTTTTAGAGAAAGAAGTAACGGCCGAGTCAGAAAAATTAGGCGAAAAAAGAAAAGCCCAAATAAAAGGGGCTCAAAGGGCTGATAAAATTAGAACTTATAATTTCCCTCAAGATAGGGTTACTGACCACCGCCTCAAAAAATCTTGGTACAATATTGAAGAAATTATGGCAGGAAGATTAGACCCTCTCATCAAGGCCTTACAAAAAGCTCTTCTTTAACCCGCCTTCTCTAAGGTTTCAATGTCTTTTGCGTAGTTGGTAGCAATAGCCATTACCGAATCGCCGTAAAAACGGTATCTGGTGTTGGTAGTGCCAGAAAAGTAAATCATGGCTGCCTTCCACTCAGCATTGTAGATTTGCTTGGCGGCTCCGTAATCGGCTAAATATAAAGCTGCTGCTAAAAAAGAATCTTTAATCGACCAAGGATTGGCCGCCTGGCCAGTTATTTTTGCTATTTTATCTTTGTATATCATCCAGGTTGTAGGAATAAATTGAGCTGGCCCCATTGCTCCGCCGTATCCGCCGACACTGGGAATGGGGCAGGAGACTGGAGTCTCGTTCCATTTTCTTCCCAATTCGGCCGTTATCTTAAGAAAATCGTCCACGTCTCCTCTTCTGCCGTTCAGACCCATCGGTTTCATAACATTATTTACGGCAGCACCCATTCTAATATTTACTCCGGCGCCGGTTTTTAAATTAGTGAGATAGCACTGGCCAACGTTTTTTCCGATATTAGACTCTTGGGTTAAAACCGCGAGCAAAAGGGCAGGCCTGACGCCAGTAATCCTTTCAACAGATTTGGCAATCTCGTAAGCCTCGCCGAAAGTTGGAGCTTCCGGCACTCCAATTAATTCGAAAATCCTCGCCCTGACTTCGACTGCCTTTTTCTCGACTTCCCCTTTCTCTTGAAGGTATTTTTGGTATTGAGTTTCAGTTAATTGTAAATAATAATCTTTATCCTTCTGGGTTGTTTCGCTTTCTTGCTTTTGAAGGGTTTGAATCGTCACCAGCCTTTCCAAATCCTGTTTTTCTGTATCTAAGGTTTGTTTTTGTCCTTCAAGATATGACTTTAGGCTTTTGATGTTGGCTAAAAGCTCTTGGTTTTTTTTATTAAGGGCCTCTAAAGCCACCAAATTATCAAAAAAGCTGGAAAGGTCGGGCTCAGCCAGCAAAATTTCAACTAAGGAGCGCTGGTCTTCTTCGTAAATTGATCTCAAGAGGCTGCTTAATTTATCTTTGGATTCCTCAATTTTTAAAGAAGTTTCATCAATTGAAGTTTGGGTGTCCGTAATCTGAAGCCCTAAATCTCCTATCATGACGTTGCTTTGATATATCTGGAGGTTTAACTTATTGATTTGCTGTTTTAAAATATAAATCTGGTTCTGAAGGGTGTTCTTTTCTTGTTGGGTTTTGCTTATGTCCTTCTCATACTGAGCTATTTGCTCTTCCAATTCCTTCAGTTCTTCTTCCAGCGCTGCTCTTTCTTCTTGGGAGCTCAAGGCCTGAATTTGAAGATTGGGTAAAACTAAAAATAAAAGCAGGGTCAAAAGTAAAATTAATTTTAGACTTCGCATAATTATTTCTCCTTTTCTTCTTTCTTTTCCCGCCCAGATTCCTCTGGGCGAGGCTCGCCCTCTTCGAGGGCGGCTTCCCCTACCTTCTTAACTTCTTCCACTTTTTCCTCGACTGGCTTCACTAATTCTTCTTCAACTTTTTCTAGAGGAGTAACTAAAGCCACCACTTCGTCAGCTGCTTTGAGAATCTCTACTTCTTTATCAACAATGAGGTCTTTAATTAGAACGCTGTCTTCAAAAGTTTTTAGCTTATCAACATTGACTTTAATCTCGTGGGGAAGGTTTTGGGGTAAAGCCTTTACTTCCACTTCCTGAATATTTTTAACTAAAGTGCCCCCTAATTCCCTTATGGCCTTGGCTTCCCCTTCAAACACCAGAGGAACCCTGGCTTCAATTTTCTCATCCAATCTTGGCTGATAAAAATCAATGTGGATTGGCTTCTCGGTTATTGGGTCTATTTTTACTTCGTGAATTAACACCGGAGATGCTTTACCATCGATGTCTAAAGAAATTAAGGAGCTCTCCCCTGCCCCTTGATAAATTTTTTCAAATTCTTTTAAATTAACCTTCAAAGAAAAAGGCTCTTTAATTTTTGGCCCATATAATACAGCAGGTAAAACGCCTTTTTTTCTTAAGGCGCTGACTTTCTTGCCAAATTCTTTCCGAGTTTTAGCTAAAAGGGTTAACATATTAAGCTTTGTTTTGGGAGCCAAATAATCTAATTTTTTCTTCTACTATTTTTTGAACGGCCTCCACAACCAAGGGCATGTATTTGTAGGAAACGATCTCTGTCGGCTTTTCTTGAAAGGATTTTTTTAAGGTATTAGTGTAAGCCATTCTCAGCTCTGTGTTAATGTTAATCTTAACTATTCCTGATTTTATGGCTTTTTTAATATCTGCCTCTGGCGTTCCTGAGCCGCCGTGCAAAACCAGAGGAATATTCCCTATTTTTTCTTTTATCTCTCTTAATCTTTTTAAATTCAATTTTGGATTAATCCCCGAGGCTTCAATTCCATGGAGGTTGCCAATTGCTACTGCTAAACTGTCTACTTTCGTTTCTTTTACGAACCTTAAAGCATCTTTGGGTTCGGTCAAAACCCCTTTTTGCTTCCCGACATCACCAATTACTCCCGCTTCTCCCTCGACTAATACTCCATGCTTTCTAGCATAATTTACAACTTTTTTGGTCTCCTGGATATTTTTTTCTAAAGATAAGCCTGAACCATCAAAATGAACAGCGTCGTAGCCGGCATCTATCGCCTTTTTAATATAATCGAAAGATCTGCCGTGGTCAAGGTTTAAAATAATAGGCAGCTTTGTTTTTTCTCTGTAACTTTTAACCAAAGCCGCCGCCTGCTCTAAGCCCACGAATTTACTTTCGCCCTCTGAAGTTCCGACAATTGTGGGCGATTTAAGCTTCTCGGCAGCCTGGACTATCGCTTTTAGCGTTTCTAAATTAGAAAAATTAAACTGACCGATTGCCCACCTTCCCCGCTGGGCTTTTTTGAATAGGTTTAGTATTTTAGCTGGCATAGATTGTTTTGGCCGCAAAGCTCTTTTACTACCTCAACCTTTGGCCACTTCTGCCCCCTCTCTAACAACCCTTTCTTTGCTCCTAATTTTTGGAGGCAGGCAGCAGAATTAGCAATTCCTAAACGGACAGCATGTTTAATGCTGTTCGTTTTTATGAGGCCCGAGAGGAATCCTGAATTAAAAGAATCTCCGGCGCCTGTAGTATCTATCAGTTTTATTTTGGGAGGCTGGGCTCTATATAGATATTTACCGTCCGAAACAACGGCTCCGTCAGCACCCTTCGTCATGATACAAATGCCGTCTACCAACTTATCCAGTTTTTGGAAGATCGCCTTCTCTTTTTGGTAAGGAATTTTGGTTAATAGGGAGGCCTCTTCTTGGTTTAAAATTAAGATATCGACTTTCGCCAAAATTCTTTTTAAGGTGGACTTGGACAAAGTTAATTGGTTGTATCCCAGGTTCAAAGCTGTCTTAATTTTGTTCTTTTTTGCAAAATCAACTACGTCTTCAGTAATATTGGCCATCTTTTCGGCAAAAGGAGCTAAATAAAACCATTTTGTATTTTTAATTTTTTTCCAGGGAATGTCTTTTTTAGTTAAATCATCCGATGCTCCACGATAAACCAGAATGGTCTTTTCTCCGTTGGGATAATTTAGAATAACCGAAACGTTGGTCAGTTTTTTGCTTGTTTTTTTAATTAGACCCGTATCAATTTTTAAATTTTTTAATTCTTTTATAGCTGATTCTCCAAAATAATCGTCCCCCACCATGCCGCAATAAGCCACTTTCAGCCCCTGGTTGGCGAACGTGGCCGCCGCATTGGTCCCTCCCCCGCCGGTGGAAAAAGCGATTTCATCCATCTTCATCTTGGAACCGGCAGGCAGGCAAAGACCCTTGCCCACTTTGAAGTTTCTGTTGGAAACCGCCAAAAACTTCTTTGACTTCAAATAAATATCCTGCGTTGCCGAACCGAAAGTAATTATGTCGTATTTTTTTTCCATCTTAATTATGCATATTGATTTACTCTTAATATTTTATTAACCGCTGCTTCTAAAATTTTCTGGTCTTTTAATAGAAATCTAATTCCTTCTTTGGTTAATTTATATCTATATTCCTTTTTACCAATTCTATTTCTTTTCAGATAATAATTCCTATATAATTTTAACAATTGCTTGCTGGCCGTATCGTTTCTACAATTTCTTTCTTTAGTAACCGAAGAGGGTGTAACCCAGTGGAATTTTCGAACCAGCCCTAAATAAGACTTAGAAATATTTCCTTCGATTGAAAATTTATCTAACTTATGTCTGTTTTCTTTTAAAAATTTGATTCCTCTTCCAATTATACTCCAAATTTTTCCTCTTGTATCATTAAAACCGATATTTTTGACAAAACCCATTTTATTCAAAGACAATATTCCATTAGATTTACTACCTTCAAAATGAGACCTCACAATACTCTCGGTTATGCCAACTTCTTTAGAAATTTCTTTTACTGTTTTATTTCTATTTTCTAAACTTTGAAGTATCAATAATTTTGTGATATTTTTATCTCTTCTTGCCCATTTTCTTTTTCTTCTTTCTATAATTATTTGTAACGATTCTGCTTTCCCTTTGTGTGAAAAGCCAATTAAATCATAATAAGGTTTAAGTCCGCTTGAAAGAATTGCAAAAGAGTATCTAATGAATTTCTTTCCTCTCAAATAAGTCCAGCCTTCTCTAATTTCGCCAATTTTACCAGAAAATTCAGGAAATTTTTTGATTATCAAGTTTCTTATTCCAGAAAGTAAATTTTTGTTAGAAGAGTGAAATTTAATCCTACAATCTTCTACGCTTGCTTCGTCATCTGCAAATGCCTTAATACCTTGAGCAATAGGTTTGTCCGGGAGTTTGAAAATCACTGGCGGAATAAATGATTTATGACTTTCGAAATTAACCTTGTAGATGTGTCCAAGAATGTATCCTATGACGCTTGGAATTTCAACTATTGTTTCTCTTTTTATATGAGGAACTTCTCCAAAAACTTTTAAATCTTCCTCAAATTCATCTAATAATTCTTTAGCATAGTTTCTATAAAATGGTTTTGCAACACCATATTTTCCTCCATAGCCATCTCCTAACAGATGAAAGAATATTCTAATTATTCTCTCATCTTCTTTTAAGGGAAATTTGGGGTTTTTAATAATTAAACTCGTTCCGATGCCTCGATAGGCAATGACTTTCTTTTCAATTTTATTAATATCAAATTCGCAATAACCTTTTTTAGAAAGGAGATTTGTTAATTTTATTATCGTCGATAATTTTATAAATCTATTTTTAACTCTGAAAGAATCCACTATTCCAGTATCTGTATAGTTAACAAGGTCTCCTATTTTTCGGTAAATCCCGAAAACCTCTTTTAATGTTTCTAAAAATTTTCCCCGAATTTGATCCTCCAATCGAATAAAAATCAAATCTGAAGGTAAATCTATTAAGTGAAATAGTCTCATTTTTTTAATTTTTTTTCTACCTTATCTGCTAAAAGTATTGTTTTTATCACAGAATCCGGGTTTACCGAAATAGAATCAATACCACATTTAATTAGAAATTCTACAAAGCCTGGAACCGATGCCGGTGCTTCTCCACAAATACTCACTTTCTTTCCATATTGATGAGCTTTTTTGATAAATTCTGCTATTGTTCTCTTTACCGCTTCATTACTCTCATCAAAAATATGAGCTATTTTTGCGTTATCTCTATCAACTCCTAACAAGAGTTGAGTCAAGTCGTTACTGCCCACAGAATAAGAATCGAAGATTTCACTAAACTGGTCTACCAAAACGACATTTGAGGGAATTTCACACATGACAATCACCTTTAAGCCGTTTCTCGTCTTTCCCAGGCCATTTTTTCTCATTTCTTCCAAAACCGTTTTCCCCTCTTCAACCGTCCGGCAAAAAGGAATCATTGCCCAAATATTTTTCAAGCCAAAAACTTCTCTCGCCTTTTTAATTGCCTTACATTCCATTTCAAAAGCCGGTCTAAATTTTTCGTCATAATATCTCGAGGCTCCTCTCCAGCCCAACATTGGATTTGATTCTTCTGGCTCAAAAATCTTTCCGCCAACCAAGGCAGCGTATTCATTAGTTTTGAAATCGGAAAGCCTAACAATAACCGATTTCGGATAAAAAGCGGCAGCGATTTGGGAAATACCTTCGGCTAATTTATCGATAAAGTATTGTTTTTTGTCTTTAAAATCTGAAGTGATTCGGTCAATTTCCGATTTTGTTTTTCTGTCCTTTAAGCTGTCGTAATGATAAAGGGCCAAAGGATGAATCCTGATTTTATCTGCGAGAATAAACTCAATCCTCGCCAGTCCCACTCCGGAATTCGGCAGAAACGAGGTTTTGAAAGCGATATCGGGAGCGCCGATATTTACCATTATTTTTGTTTTTAATTTTGGTATTTTCTTCAGGTCGTATTTCTTGAGAATAAACGGGATTTCCCCCTGATAAATTCTCCCGATCGATCCTTGGGTGCAATCAACCGTCACGGTTTCGCCGGTTTTAAAAAGTTTTGTCGCGACTCTAACTCCGACGATGCAGGGCACGCCCAATTCTCTTGCTACTATTGCCGCGTGACAAGCCTTCCCGCCTTCGTCGGTAATAATGGCTGAAGCCAGCCTCATTACCGGCACCCAGTCGGGGTCGGTCATTTTTGTCAACAGGACTTCGCCTTTTTGGAATTGGGAAATTTTTGAAACATCCGAAATCAATCTTATTTTCCCAATCCCGATTTTATTGCCAATGGCAATGCCGGTGATGACTGGGGATTTTTTGGTTTTAATTTGATATTCTTGATATGTTGCTGTTTTTTTGTTTTGGACCGCATAAACCGTTTCCGGCCTTGATTGGACGATAAATAATTTTCCCGTTTTTCCGTCTTTTGCCCATTCAATATCCTGGGGTTTTCCGTAATGCTCTTCAATTAAAACCGCCCATTTGGCCAAGGTTAAAATATCTTCGTCGCTAAGAGAAAATTTTAATTGATTTTTAGGAGAAACATCCGCTTCCTCCAATCCTCCGTTTTTTGCAAAAATATATTTTTTATTTTTTCTCCCTAAATTTTTAACAATAATCGGCCTGTATCCTTGTTTCAGGGTTGGTTTAAAAACATAAAATTGGTCGGGAGTTATTTTGCCTTTAACAATCATTTCGCCCACCCCCCAGATGGAATTAATCAGAACGATGTCTTTGAAACCGCTTTCCGTATCCAAAGTAAAGATTATCCCTGAGGAGGCCAGATCCGACCTCGCCATTTTCTGCACGCCGATTGAAAGAGCGAAGTTCAAATGGGAGATTTTTTTCTCTTCCCTGTAAGCGATGACCCGGTCGCCGAAAGACGAAGCCAGGCATTTTTTGATCGCTTCCAATAATTTTTCTTTTCCTTTGACGTTTAAAAATGTTTCAAACTGGCCTGCAAAAGAATCCTTTGGGGCGTCTTCCGCCACGCCCGAGCTTCTCACTGCCACTTCGCAATTCTTGCCGTATTCTTTTTCCAGTTTGCGGTAAGATTCTGCGATTTTTTCTTTCAAATCCTCGGGCAGCTTCCCTCCCAAAATAATCTTTCTTGCTCTACTCCCGGTTTCCTGCAGGCTTTTAATGCTTTTGGGATTGAATTTTACAAAGATTTTTTTCAGTTTCTTCTCCAATTTGTTTTCTTTCAAAAAATACCAATAAGCCTCGCTGGTCAAAGCAAAACCGTTGGGCACGTTGATCCCTTTCCCGGAAAGCTGATTATACATCTCTCCCAAAGAAGCGTTTTTCCCTCCCACCAAGGGCACGTCTTTGTATTTGATATCTTTGAACCACAAAATAATTTTTTTTGATTTATTTTTCATTGTTTACCGAGCTTTCAAAGAAAGCGAAGGTGAAGATGAAGCTTTAGCTTCATCGACTAATTATTTTTTTTATCTTTTCGACGCTTTCCGGATTGGACAAAGTGGACAAATCTCCCAGTTCTTCGCCCAACCACAATTTCTTTAAGATTCTTCTCATAATTTTCCCGCTTCTTGTCTTGGGCAAATCCTCAACTAAATAAACTTCT
>Ga0210006_1002266_pt1 | contig 12731 bp, 12 predicted proteins | sample CryGey02umfilter_2_FD_185452 | JGI IMG/M metagenome (GOLD analysis project Ga0210006, IMG submission 185452) | Groundwater microbial communities from aquifer in Utah, USA - Crystal Geyser 4/10/14 0.2 um filter (SPAdes) (version 3) | ecosystem: Environmental > Aquatic > Deep subsurface >... | reverse complement strand
CCGTTGACTTGGGTAATACAGGATTTGACAATCTCTATGGTTGGGGGTTGGTAAATGCGTATAGCTCCGTGCAGCCATAACTCAACCGTGCGAGGTCATCGCGTAACTTAATACAGCAAAGCCCGTCATTCGATGGGTTTTGCTATTTTCGACACGCGTATGTACGCTAAACATAAAAAATGCCGCCAAAGAAAAACTTGAAATTGGCAAAGTTCAGGATTTCGGTTCGGAATTTTTGGCCAGATTCTCGCCGCCGCAGGCGGCGAAATGCGTTCTGACTTTTTCCAACAAACACCACATCGGAGTAAGTTTAGCAAAAAAGATTAGGCGAATTAGCCTAATCTTTTTTGTTGATAAATCGGACAGCTAAAAAAGTCGCTATGGGGACGGCTAAAATCAGGCCGATGCTGCCGGTAATCGTTCTTACTATTTCAGTGGCCATCATTTCGTTATCAAGCACCTGAGTGAAGGTTAAAAAGGGCGGCTCTTTAACGTTAAACAAAATTAGCAGAGGCAGAGCGGCGCCGGCGTAGGCTAAAAATAAAGTATTGACCATTGAACTTAAATGCGATATTCCAACCCGCATGGCTTGGCGGTAGAGCTGAAAATTTGGCAGCTCCTGGTTGGAATTTTTTAATTCTTTTACCAAAGCGACTTGAGAAATTATTACATCATCCAAAACGCCTAAAGCGCCGATAATAATACCAGCCAACAAGAGTCCTTTAAGGTTGATATTGCCGCCGGCCAGGCCAGTAAGATAAACCGCCTCCTCACTGGCAAACCCGGTCAGTTTGGTTATAGCCGAAAACCAAATGGATAGTAGCCCTGTTATGACCAATGAAATTAAGATGGAAAAAATAGCGATAGTCGAAGTTTTTTTAAATCCTTCAGTAATATAGACAGCTAAAATCAAAATAAAAAATGAGCCAAGTATGCTGGTTAAAAGCGGATCATTGCCGGCCAAAATTTTTGGGATAATAAATTTTAAAATAATCAGGAAAGTCAGTAATAAGACGATTAGCGCCCGGAGCCCTTTTGATCTGCCGACAACCGCCACAACCAAAGCAAACAAAAATGCTATCCAGTAAATAGGGCCGGTGCGGCTATAGCCGATGACATAAAAATTTTCGCTATTATCAGGGCCAAGGCTATAATTTACTAAAACTTTATCGCCAACTTTATACTGGCTGGCTGACAATACATCAAATTCCATTCCATCGAAAACTATCTCTTTATTTTTCCAATTATCCTCCAGCCCTTTTAGTTTAAGCTTTTGCTGGATTAAAATTGAACTGTCGTCGCGAGCGATATTTTTTTGTTCAATAACTTCGGTTACTCGGGCTTTAAAGATTTCTTCTCGATTAGCCGTTTGGCTGTCTTGCGCTAACGCCGCTGGGGCTAATAGCAGAAAGAGAGAAGTTAATAATAAGGTTTTAATTTTCATAAATTCAACTTTTTATAATTCTTATCGCCTTCCCGTTTATTAAAGCGTCAGCGATTTTTTTGTATGCCGAATAAAGTATCCTTTGATAGGTGCTTTGCGAAGTACGCATTTTTTCCGCCGCCTCCTGTTGTTCCATGTCGTTGATGTGGCGCAGACGGTAGGCTTCCATTTCTTCGGTGGTAAGTTCTACAATTTCAAGCTCCCTCATCGGCACGCCTTGAGGTTTAAAATAAGTTATATGTGGATTAAAACTAATTTTTCGGCAAAGTTTTGGCCTTGGCATAAGATTGATTATTTTTATATTTTATGATAAATTTCTTATTGAAAGAAGGCCGCCCGGCCCCTTTTTACAAAGAGGCCGGTTCCCGCGCCTTCTTTTATTTTTTCTGGTCTTTTAGGGCTGCTTTTTCTTTTTTGACCGCCGCTAATTCTTCTAAAAGCATGCTTTCTTCGCCTTCTAAAGCCAATAATTCATTTTTAGGAGAAATAAATCTCCTAAAACCGAAACCATAACCGCTACGGCAACCCCAGCCTAGTCTCATGCCGCTCCCGCAAGGGCCTAGACCTCGGCCAGTTCCCGCGCCTTGCCCCATCGGACCAGTTCCATTTAATCTTGGCATATTTTTCACCTCCTTTCTTAAATTTAATAGATAGCCCGACCTTTACTTGCCATCTATTATGAATATACACCCATAATGATTTATTGTCAATACTAGTTTGATTTATCCTGCTCGGTGTGATGTAATATAAGTATGGAAAAATCAGCCAAAAAAGCCAAGTTCATGATTATTGACGGCAACGCGCTCGTACACCGGAGTTTTCACGCTTTGCCGCCCCTAACCACTAAAAGCGGGGAAATGGTTAACGCGGTCTACGGTTTTACGGCCGTCTTGCTTAAAGCGTTGCGGGAATTTAAGCCCGAGTACGTGGCTTTAACTTTGGATAGAAAAGAAAAGACTTTTCGCCATGAGCGATTCGCCGACTATAAAGCGACGCGCGTTAAAGCGCCGGATGAATTATACGCGCAAATTCCACGCGTCAAAGAAATCGCGGCCGGATTTAATATTCCAATTTTTGAACTCCCCGGCTACGAGGCCGACGATTTAATTGGCACTCTGGCCGCAAGCGTTGACGGCCGGGTGGAAAAAATCATCGTTACTGGCGATATGGATACGCTTCAGCTGGTAAACGACCATACTAAAGTTTTTACCATGAAGCGGGGGCTGACCGACTCCATGATTTATGACGAAACCGCGGTTAGGGAAAGATATGGCCTTAAGCCGGGGCAAATGATTGATTTTAAGGCTTTGCGCGGCGACCCGTCGGACAATATTCCCGGAGTTAAAGGCGTCGGCGAAAAAACCGCAGTGGAATTGTTGCAAGCTTTTAAAACTTTAGACGGAGTTTACAAAAATATTAAATCGTCAAAAATAAAAGACCGAGTACGCGAATTGCTAGCGCAATACAAAGACAATGCCTACATGAGTCGGGATCTGGCGACCATAAAACTTGACGCTAAGATTGAGCTTGATTTGGAACGGGCGCGCTTTGGAAATTTTGACCAGGAAAAATTAGCTAAGCTATTTAACGAGCTGGAATTTAGGTCGCTTTTACCGCGCCTGGCCGGCTTGTCCGAGGCGGAAAAAAAACGCCTGGAAAAACGGGAAGATTATGAGCCGGAGGATAAATTTAAAAGAGATTTGGAAATGTTTAATTATCAACTGGTCGATAGCGATAAAAGTTTTGATAAATTTTTTAAAAAGCTGAAAGCGCAAAAAGAGTTCGCTTTTGACACGGAAACCGCCAACTTTGACCCGGTGTCGGCCGATTTATTGGGCGTAAGCTTTAGTTGGAAAGCCGGAGAAGCATATTACGTTAATGTCAAATGTCAATCCGCCAGCTGGCGGATAAAAGTCAAAAGTAATTTATTTGATTATAAAGAATCTCGAGAAGTTGAAAATGTTTGGTTGGGAAAGTTGAAGCCCATAATGGAAGATGAAAAAATAAAAAAATACGGGCATAACATCAAATTTGACGTTGAAGTTATGGTCAGCCAGGGGATAGAGGTTAGAGGCGTGGCGGCCGATTCCATGGTGGCGTCTTACGTGTTAAATCCGGGCAGCCGCCAGCACAACCTGGACGCCGTAACTTTCAGTGAATTTAACCATAGTAAAATCACCAAAGTTGATTTAATGGGCAAAGGCAAGGACAAAATGACCTTCGCGCAAGTTCCCTTGGAAAAGCTATATGTTTATTCCTGCGAAGACGCGGATTTTACCATGAGATTAGTAAAAAAACTCCTGCCTGAGCTAAAAAAGCAAAAGCTGGAAAAATTATTTTCGGAAATTGAAATGCCCTTGGTATCGGTTTTGGCGGAGATGGAAGAAAATGGCATTAAGATAGATAAAAAGCGTCTGGAAGTCATGGGCAAGGAAGTGAATAAAAGAATCGGTCGGCTGGAAAAAAAGATCCATGAATCGGCCGGCTCTGGTTTCAACATAAATTCCACCCAGCAATTAAGAGAAGTATTATTTGAAAAATTGGAAATTCCTGTTTTAGGCATCGCCAAAACCAAAACCGGTTTTTCCACCGGCGCGGATGAATTAGCCAAGCTAAAAGGCCAGCATCCGATTATTGAGTCGATTCAGGAATATCGCGAACTGACCAAACTGGCCAATACTTATATTGACGCCTTGCCGGAGCTGGTAAATAAAAAAACCGGGCGGCTGCATACTAGCTTTAATCAAACCGTTACGGCCACGGGCCGGCTGTCGTCCACCGAGCCTAATTTGCAGAACATTCCGGCCAGAACCGAGTTGGGCAGACGCATCAGGCAGGCTTTTGTGGCAGAAGGGGGATATAAATTATTAAGCTTGGATTATTCGCAGATTGAATTAAGATTGGCCGCGCATATGTCGGGCGACAAAAAAATGATTGCGGCTTTTAAGAACCACGAGGACATCCATACGGCCACAGCCGCGGAAATTAACCAGGTCAGACCCGAAGAAGTAACGCCGGAAATGCGGCGCGAAGCCAAGGCCGTGAACTTTGGCATTCTCTACGGCCAAGGCCCGCATGGCCTGTCGGCCGGCGCCGATATCCCTTACGCGCGAGCCAAAGAATTCATTGATAAATATTTTGTCACTTATCCGGGCATAAAAAGGTTCGTGGAAAATTCAATTGAGTCGGCGCGAGGCCGCGGCTACGCCGAAACTATGTTCGGGCGCAAGCGGTATCTGCCGGAGATAAATTCGTCGGTCACGCAGGTCAGGAAAGCGGCCGAGCGCATGGCCATCAACACGCCGCTTCAAGGCACGGCCGCGGATATAATTAAAATCGCCATGATTGGCATTCAAAAGCTGATAGCTGAAAAATATGGCGCCGGTGGACTGAAAATGCTACTCCAGGTGCATGATGAGCTGGTATTTGAAGTGAAAAATGATTTAGCGGCAGAGGCGGCCGAAAAAATTAAAGATATTATGGAGAATGTGATTAAATTAAAAGTGCCGATTGATGTGGACGCCAGCGCGGGCGATAATTGGGGGGAGATGGAGAAAATAATAATTGAGAAGTGAAAAGTATGGAATTGAAAGATTTACAAAATAAAAAAATTGCGATTCTTGGCTTAGGAATTGAGAATATAGCCTTGGTTAGGTATTTATTGAAGCATAAAGTAAAATGCGAAATGACGATTTGCGATAAAAGGGGGAAGAAGCAGTTAGGTGAAAATAACCAGAGATTGCTTCGTCGCTTCGCTTCTCGCAATGACATAAGGTGGCAGTTGGGTAAAGATTATAATAAAAATTTGGATAAGTTTGATGTTTTGTTTAGAGCGCCTGGGTGGCCGATAATCCCCCTAAAATCCCCCCTACCCCCTTTGATAAAGGGGGCGTTAACCAGTCCGATGAAATTGTTTTTTGAGCTTTGTCCGAGCAAAAATATTATTGGCGTGACCGGCACCAAGGGCAAGGGCACGACCGCCAGCTTGATTTATGAAATTTTAAAAACCGCCGGCAAACGGGTTTGGCTGGGCGGCAATATCGGCACGGCGCCGTTTGAATTTTTGGATAAAATTAAAAAAAATGACTGGGTGGCGCTGGAGCTGTCGTCTTTCCAGTTAGAAGATCTGACCGTCAGTCCGCAGATAGCGGTGATTGCAAATTTATATCCCGAGCATCTTAAGCCGGCCGATCCGAATAATCCGAACTACCACAAATCAATGGCTGATTATTTTAAGGCAAAAGCAAATATTTTTAGGTGGCAAAAAGAAAGTGACTTTTTAATTTCCAATGACCAATTTCCAATTTCCAAACAAATTCCAAATTCCAAATTCCAAACTAGGAGTAAAATTATTTATTTCAAAAAATCAAATTTGCCGTCAAAATTGGTGGGCGAGCATAATAAGGAAAATATCGCGGCTGCGGCGGCAGTGGCGAAAATCGCGGGAGTGAAAAATGAAGTTATAAAAAAAGCCGTGGCCGGTTTTAATGGCTTGGAGCATCGGCTGGAATTGGCGCGCGAATATAATGGCGTAAAGTATTACGATGACAGTTTTGCCACCACGCCGGAGTCAACCATAATTGCCTTAAAATCTTTTAGCCAGTCGGCTGTCATTTCGAGCGTTAGCGAGAAATCGCTTAAAGGCGGAAATAAAAAGTATAAGGGATTTCTCCCTGCGGTCGAAATGACAAAAAAGCCGATAATTTTACTTTTAGGCGGAGCTGACAAGAGGTCGGACTTTTCCGGATTAGCTAAAGAAGTAAAAAAACACGTGAAATATGTGGTTTTGCTTAATGGCGACTCCACGCCCAGAATAAAAAAAGAATTGCTTAAAGTCGGGTTTAAAGCTGACAGCATGAAATTGGCAGATAATATTAAAGAGGCGGTTAAGTTCGCCAAAGCTAAAGCCGCGCCCGGCGACATTGTGCTTTTGTCCACGGCTTGCGCCAGTTTCGGCATGTTTAAAAATTATAAAGAAAGGGGCGATTTGTTTAAGGCTGAAGTAAATCTGCCGTTTCCTCGGCCAAAGGCTTAAGCTGCAGCGGCTGAAGGGAAATGATTTCCAGTTCAGCGCCGCAATTTAAGCAGCTGACCAAATCTTTTTCCAGCGAGCCTTCTTCAATGACGACGTCGCTCCCGCAGGCCGGGCACTGGGTTGTCTGCATAAAGGGACTGATTGATATTTAATAGTTATTGTTCTATTATTATTTTAGCAAAAATTAGGGAGATTTACAACCATTATGCTAATTTTTCTTTACGGCGAAGATAATTTCCGCAGCCGCTTAAAATTAAACGAGTTAAAAGACAAATACCGGCGCGAAGTTGACAAATTAGGGAGCGGCCTTAAGGTTTTGGCCGGCGCTAAGGCCGCTTTTTCGGAAATCGCCGCCGCGGTGAGCCCGTCGTCCCTGCTTTCCAAAAAACGCCTGATTGTCGTTGAAGACGTTTTCTTAAACAAGGACCAGGCGATTTTGGAAAAACTTTTAGATTATTTTAAAAAGCGCGAGACCAGCGACAATATAATTATTTTCTGGGAGTCGGGGCTGAAGCTGAAAAAAATTAAAAATGTCATGGCGCCGATGTTCATCGGCGGCGATGGCCAGGATAAGCCGCTTAACAAAAAGCCGGCGGAGTTTTTTAAATTTTTAACCAAGCAAAAATACACTTCTGGTTTTAATCGGTTAAGCAATACTGAATCGGCCGACTGGGCGAAGAAGCAGGCGGCGGCACGCGGCGGCAAAATCAGCGCCAAGGCCGCCGAACTGTTGGTCGGTTTGGTGGGCGTGGACGGCTGGCAGATTAGCAATGAGCTGGATAAGCTGATTAGTTACAAAGCGGCCAACCCGCTTCGACTCGTTGAAAGCGAGGCGAGTAAATTGACCGGCGCCGAAGCCGACATTGAGGTTGAAGATGTGCGAAATTTAGTTCAAGGAAATTTCAGCGAAAACATTTTCGCTTTAACCGACGCTTTAAGCGTCAGGAACAAAGCTTTGGCCGCCAAGCTTTTAAGCGAGCAGCTTGAAGCGGGGCTGGACGAAGGGCGTTTATTAAACATGTTCGTTTGGCAATTCAGGGCCCTGCTACAAATTAAACAGGCGACTGAAGCCGGCTTGAGCCAGCGCCAGATTGCCTCCCAGCTAAAATTACATCCTTATGTGGCGCAGAAAGGCCTGGCGCAGGCGCGTAATTTTACTCTGCCGATTTTAAAAAATATGTTAAGCCGCTTGGCGGAGATTGATTATCAGGTTAAGTCGGGCCGGGGCGATTTTCTGGCCGGGCTTAATATGCTGATTGCCACCATCTAAATATAAAACAAAAAACTGTAATATTATTATATAATAAATTACAGTTTTTTGTTTTATTTAAACGCTTGATTAAATTTCTGATGCAGCCTGGATTTGTTCCGGTCGCGCGTGTTGTTTTTAATCAGGCCTTGCTTGGCCGCTTTGTCCAAAGCCGTTAAGGTTTTAGCCACCAATTCTTTGGCTTTAATGTCTTTGGCCGCGATTGCCCGGCGGCTTTGCTTAATCAAGTCTTTTAAATTGCTCATAACTTTGGCGTTGCGCGCCTGGCGTACGATAGCTTTGCGCAGTTCCTTTCTAGCTGAAGCGGTATTTGGCATAAATAAGTTGGTCAGTTTATTAATTAGTTAGTTTTGTTCGTTTGAGACTTAATAATATTAGCATGGTTAAATTTATTTTTCAAGACCTGATTTTTCATTAACCTTTTGGCCGAATTTCAGCGCTAAGTAAATTAAACATAAAAAGAAAATAATCAGGCTGACTAGCTGTGGAAGACGCAGGCCTAAAAAGGCGGGTGTGGCGTCTAGGCGAATAAATTCGGTGGCGAAACGAAGCAGAGAATAAAGCAATAAGTAACTCGTAACTCGTAACTCGTAACCCTGCCCGTCCGGCAGGCGGGTCGTAACTTTTTTAATATGCAAAGTGAATAAAATTATAAAAATAATCAGATTGCCTAGCGATTCATATAAGAAGGTCGGGTGAAAATATTCGTAATTTAAATATTGCCAGGGCCGATGCGCTAAATCTATGGGAATGCCCCAGGTAAGGTTGGTGGGATAGCCGAATAGTTCTTGGTTAAAATAATTGCCCCAGCGGCCGATGGCTTGCGCTAATGGCAACGAGGTTGCGATAATGGCGGCCAGCTGCCAAAAATTATGCTGATATTTTTTCGCGTATAGCCAAAGAGCAATCAGGCCGCCGATAATCGCGCCATGAATGGCCAGGCCGCCTTGCCAGATTTTAAAAATATTTAAGGGGTTGGCCAGAAAATAAGGCAGTTCCAAAAAGACATCGTAAATTCGCGCGCCAATCAGGCCGCCGACAATCAGCCAAAAAGCCAGATCAATAATTGCTTCTTTTTTTATACTGTGAAGTTTGGCCAGATAAATGGCAACCGTTAGCGCGGCTAATACTGCCAGCATAATAAAAAAGCCGTACCAATAAATATTAATTGGGCCGATTGAGGCGAGAATGGGAGAGGGGTGGAAAGCGTGGAGGAAGTTGAACATAAAATAATTTTTGTCATTGCGAGCGACCGAAAGGAGCGAAGCAATCCCTGGTTAATCGCGATGAACCCGAGATTGCTTCGTCGCTGCGCTCCTCGCAATGACAGGGATGCTTTTATTTTCTCTTTTTAAAACGGTTTAGTCAAATTTTGAGTAAAAAAATGAGGAGCTCTGTGAAGCAGCTCCTCGGTTAAAGGTTCAGGCCGTCCGCAGGCGCGGCCGGCCTTCCCGGTTGGTGGCGTGCGGGAAAAACACCGGCTCCCCGTAAGGCGAGAGTCAGAACACGCAGTCGCATTTTAGGCAGATTATGTTTCTGCCCGTTTTTCCCTCCCCCTCTTCAAAAGAGAAGTCGGAAATCGTGAACGACATCCCGCAGGTGGGGTTAGGGCAAGTGACTGTTTTCATCGCCTCTCTCCTTTCCCCGTTGTTTTTTTCCATAAAGCCACGCCAACACAAAATAAAATAAATAAGATGAATAGGGCAACCAAAAAACCAACAAAGGTCGCAAAAAAAGAACTTTCTATGCCCACGGCTTTATCCCAGCCGCTGGCATAGTAATTCATAATTCCAATAACCGCAATTACCGCGATGATGCCGGTAATCGCACCGTAAATCGATGTCCTTTTTTCATTTTTCATTATTTTATTTTTCCTCCTTTTTTAAATTTCCGCCGTAAGGTGTAGCCATAAAAACACAACGGCCAGACCGACGGCGAAAACGATTGTCCATTGCCACCAGCTTAAGGCGACAACGCTAACTATTACGACGACGCCAACTATAACAGATAATACCGTTGCCATAACAGCGACAATTTTTTTCTTATTCATTTTTCCCTTCTTTTTTATTTTTTACCAGACCCTTTATATCCTCAATTGTCATAATTTTCTTTTTATTGAGGATATAGATAATTATACACGTTAAGATTATCAAGGCCGTTGTGATAATTCCGGCAAGTTGATAAATCTCTCGGTCCGTGTAAATTTCCTGCGATTTGAAATATATGCCGCTAACCAGCCCGATGGAAAGGGCTAAGGAAACAACAATAATACCGATGCAAAAATAAATCTGAAACATGGCCCTTTCTCCTTTCCTTTTGACGGTTTATTTTTTATTACCCCGAAACTGCGGTTAATACTAAATGGATAAAATCCCCCAACCCCCTTTGTTAAAGGGGGCGAGATAACAGCAATTTTGGGGTAATAAGTAGTTTTTAAAGGGCAAATAGTATTTTTTAAAATATCACATTTTAACTATCCTGTCAATTATGTTCGTGGACTTGAACATGTTTTGAAAAAAGCGGGAAAATCCGCTTTTTGTACTTAGAGTTATGGGTTACAAGTTATAAGTTACGAGACTTTAGCTTTTTCTCGGTTTCCAAAATAGCCAAAGTTGTTTTTATAACCGTATCAGGATTTAAGGAAATACTATCTATGCCGCACTTTACTAAAAATTGGGCGAACTCGGGAAAGTCGGACGGCGCCTGGCCGCAGATGCCGATTTTAGTGCCGGTTTTTTTAGAGACTTCAATGACTTGCCTAATTAATTTTTTTATAGCCGCGTTATTTTCATCATAAACTTGGCTGACTAAAGCGCTGTCGCGGTCAACGCCTAGGGTTAACTGCGTCAGGTCGTTTGAGCCGATGGAAAAGCCATCGTAGAGTTTTGCGAAGTCTTCGGCCAAAATAACATTGGCCGGAATTTCCACCATGCAATATAATTCAAAGCCGTTAACGCCCTGTTTCAAGCCGTTAGCCGCGATAATTTTAATCACTTGCTCGGCCTCTTTAATCGTGCGGCAGAATGGCACCATGGCCTTTAAGTTGGTGAGTTTCATCTGATTGCGCACTTTTTTTATGGCAATGCACTCAAGCTCAAAGGCCGGTTTAAATAATGGCGTGTAATATCTTGAGGCGCCGCGCCAGCCGATCATGGGATTACCTTCAATCGGTTCAAACTCGGCGCCGCCGATTAAGTTGGCGTACTCATTGGTTTTAAAATCAGAGAACCTGATAATCACGTCTTTGGGATAAAAAGCGGCCGCGATTATGGCTATGCCTTCGGCCAGTTTATTAATGTAATATTGTTTTTTATCTTTATAGCCGGCGGTAAGCTCGTTGATTTGTTTTTTTATTTTTTTATCTTTCAATTTGGGGTAATTTATTAAAGCCAACGGATGAATTTTAATCTGGTCGTTAATAATGAATTCTTCGCGCGCCAGGCCCACGCCGTCGTTCGGGATGAAAGACGACAAAAAGGCGATGTCCGGCGAGCCGATATTGAGCATGATTTTAGTTTTTGGCTTAGCCAGATTTTTAATGCTGGTTTTATTTATTTTAAACGGCAGTTCGCCTTCATAGACGAAGCCGGCGTCGCCTTCGGCGCAGCTTACCGTTACCAATTGCCCGGTTTTAACTTTGCGGGAAACGTCGCCCGTGCCCACGACACAGGGAATGCCCAGCTCGCGCGAAACGATGGCCGCGTGGCAGGTACGGCCGCCTTTGTCCGTGACGATGGCCGAAGCGATTTTCATAATCGGCTCCCAGTCCGGGTCAGTCATGTCAGTAACTAAAACTTGGCCGGGTTTGAATTGGGCGATACCTTTTATGTCCATGATGCGATTAGCCGCGCCGGCGCCGATGCGGTTGCCCACGCTCCGGCCGGTGGAAATAATTTTGCCTTTTTTTTGTAAAATATATTCTTCAATCACGCTGTAATCGCGCACGCTATGGATGGTTTCCGGCCGGGCCTGGATGATATACAGCTGATTTTCTTGGCCGTCCAGCGCCCATTCTATATCCATGGCGCGGCCGTAATGCTTTTCAATTTTCATGGCCCAGTCGGCCAGTTGTAAAACCTGCTTATCGGTGATTGACTGGCGGCATTGGTCGGCAGCCGGCACGGCCACGTCTTTAACCGGCCGGGCGGCGCCGGCTTTGTTATAGACCATTTTAATTTTTTTTTGTGACAGGGAGCGGGAGATAATGGTTTTAGTTGGTTTAAAAACATAAAATTCGTCCGGGTCAACTTTGCCCTGAACGATATTTTCACCTAAGCCATAGATTGAACTAACCAAGACTACATTACTAAAACCAGATTCAGTATCAATAGTAAAAGTAACGCCAGAAGCCGCTAAATCGGAACGGATCATTTTTTGCACGCCGACGGATAAGGCGATTTTAAAATGGTCAAAGCCTTTATCAACGCGGTAAGAAATGGCGCGGTTGGTAAAAAGCGAAGCAATGCATTTTTTAACGGCCAGCAGCAGTTCAGTCTCGCCGGAAATGTTTAAAAAAGTTTCTTGCTGGCCGGCGAAAGAAGCGTCCGGCAGATCTTCGGCCGTGGCGCTGGACCTGACGGCCACGTGGAGGTTAGCGGTTTTATATGAAGCGGACAGCTGGCGGTAGGCGCTTAAAATCGTTTGGCTTAAATCGGAAGGAAATTCCGTCGAGATAATCAGCGCCCGCACGGCCGCGCCGCGCTTGGCCAAGTCGGTAACGTCATGAGTATTCAGGCCTTTAAGAATATTTTTTATGCCCTCCTTGAGATTGGTTTGTTTCAAAAGATAATCATAGGCTTGAGCCGTGGTGGCGAAGCCGTTGGGAACTTTTATGCCTTTGCCGGACAGATGCTGATACATTTCGCCCAGGGAAGCGTTTTTACCGCCCACTAATGGCACGTCTTTAATGGTGGTGTCTTTAAAGAATTTGATGAATTTTTTTTCGGACATAGATTATATTGTTATTACGAGCGGAAAACCCT
>Ga0210006_1002263_pt1 | contig 12742 bp, 12 predicted proteins | sample CryGey02umfilter_2_FD_185452 | JGI IMG/M metagenome (GOLD analysis project Ga0210006, IMG submission 185452) | Groundwater microbial communities from aquifer in Utah, USA - Crystal Geyser 4/10/14 0.2 um filter (SPAdes) (version 3) | ecosystem: Environmental > Aquatic > Deep subsurface >... | reverse complement strand
CATATTCGGGGATCGTCTAATGGTAGGACTTCAGGTTCTGGTCCTGACTATCGGGGTTCGAATCCCTGTCCCCGAGCAAAAAATTTAGTGACCCTTTGGGTCTGATTCGTCAAAAATATGGAAATGGAAAATCTTCAGTACAGAATTGATAGCAAAATTCGTTATGCAAAAGTACACCTTGATGAATTAAAAGAAAAAGGAGTACACACCAGAGATAATTTTGACAGAGCACATCAGGAATCATTTTCTCCTCCCCCTATGAACACAACACCACTCAATATAAAAATCCTCGGCACAGGATGCCCAAACTGTATCACCCTCGAACACAATACCAGACAAGCCGTCGCAGAACTCCAGCTCGACGCTGTAATCGACAAAATCACAGATATAGAATCCATCATGGGCTACGGCGTGATGAGTACGCCAGCACTCGTCGTGAATGAAGAAGTACAAAGCGCAGGGCGTGTATCAGACGTAGAAGAAATAAAAATAATGCTCACCGCAAAAAAACAAACAGAACAACCAGCAGACACGTCATCAGGAGATGCGTGCGGATGTTCCCATGCGTGCTAACTGTGGATATTTTTTATCCATTTGCCGTTATCGCCACATGGCTCGTGGATGATGTCTTTCGTATTAGCAATGCCACACTTGCTGGGAGTGTCGATTTTTTTGTCTACGACACCCTCAAGATTTTTTTCTTGATTCTCGTGATCACCCATATCATGAGTCTCCTCAGATATTATCTGCCAATAGAAAAACTGCGTGACTTTCTCACATCTCATCAACTCTACGGATTGGATTATGTGTTGGCAACGATCTTTGGAGCTATCACACCATTTTGTTCCTGCTCCTCTATTCCCCTCTTCATCGGATTTGTGCAGGCACGCATTCCCCTTGGCGTGACTTTTGCATTTCTCATTACGTCCCCACTCATAAACGAAGTCGCAATTGGATTGTTCATCGGATTGTTTGGATTGAAAATAACACTCCTCTACATCACAGCTGGCATGGCGATCGGTGTCGTCGGTGGCTGGATCCTCGGAAAATTGCGCATGGAAAAATACGTCGCCGACTTTGTCTGGAAACTTCCCGAACAAAAAGAAAATATCATTGCACAGCAATCACGATCAAAAAAACAAATCGCACAAATCGTCTCAAAAGAAGCAATGAATATTACAAAAAAAATTGCACTATACATTTTTGTCGGTGTTGGTATTGGCGCAGTGATTCACGGCTACGTCCCACAAGGATTTTTTGAAACGTATTTGCAAAAAGCGGGCATCTGGAGCGTGCCACTCGCCGTCATTCTCGCAGTTCCCCTGTACTCAAATGCCAGCGGTGTCATTCCTATCATCCAATCCCTAATTGCAAAAGGTGTACCCATCGGCACCGGCCTCGCCTTTATGATGGCCGTCGTCGTCCTCTCCCTCCCAGAAGCACTTATTTTGAAAAAAGTATTGAAGTGGCAACTCCTCGCGAGTTTTTTTGGTATTGTCACGGTGGGGATTATTATTATTGGGTACCTTTTCAATGGAATTTTGTAGTAAGGGCAATATTGGCTATGATTGATTTCAATTGCAATAGCCGTTTCTCCTTATCAAAGGGGTTTTAAGGGGAAAGCTGTCTGAGCCTCACCGCTTGTCAATGAGTACTTTCTTAGTGACAACACAGGCGAGTTCTTTCCCCTAACACTTTTTGTTACTTTTTGGTGACAAAAAGTCAGGGAAGAAATACTATACGTTCTTTCATTAAAAATAACCCAAGGTATAGTAAATAAAACACCGCTACACCAAGCGGTTTTTTGTTTACTTTTAGAATATATTGTGATAGAATGTCTGCATTATGGCATTGATAGACGGAAAACAAATCGCAGCACATATCGCAGAAAAGACAAAACAACGTGCTGAAAAACTTGCAAAAAACGGCCTCCAGCCAAAACTGGCCGTCCTTATTGTTGGCGATGACAAACCATCCCACATGTACGTAAAAACAAAAGGACTCGCTGCAAAAAAGGCGGGTATTGCATTTTCTCTTACAGAACTCCCTGCGGATGCTACGAAAGAAGAGATCATCAATACAATCAATAAAATTCAGTCAGACAACACAGTTACCGGCCTCATCATCCAGCTTCCACTCCCAAACCGCGAATGGGAAAATGATGTGGTGAATAGTATCCGCCCAGACATCGATGTCGACTGTCTGACAGATACCAATCTCGGCAAACTTGTCGCAGAAACAAACACCATCGTGCCTCCAACTCCCGGCGCCGTCATGGATATTCTCGAATCGCTTGGCGTCGATCCTGCCGGCAAACGCGTGGTCATTGTCGGCACTGGCACACTCGTCGGCAAACCACTCGCGATCATGATGATGAATCAACTGGCGACAGTCGTCACGTGCAATATCAAAACAAAAAACACAAAAGATTTGTGCAAAGAAGCAGACATTCTGATTTCTGCCGTTGGAAAAAAACATCTCATCACAAAAGACATGGTAAAAAAAGGCGCGATCGTGATTGACGCTGGTGTTGATTTTGACAATGGTGAAATGTTTGGCGATGTCGATGTTGTGCGTGTGTCAAAACGCGCCTCATACGTCACTCCAACTCCTGGAGGTGTGGGGCCTCTGACGGTTGCGAGACTGCTTTCGAATACGATTATTCTGACTGAAAATAAAACTGATTAGCACGTTCCCTTCCTTACTAAGGAGGGGTCAGGGGAGGTTATCGCAAGGCGAAGTTCATTGCTAACACGCTACCCCTCCCTGTCCCTCCCCTTATAAAGGGGAGGGGACGTGCTTCAACTTTTTTTATGCACAAAGAACGCACCAGCGAGCTTTTCATCTTTTCTGAAGCATTTTTGTGGGCATTTTATCCGATTGTTTCAAGTATTTTGGTACTCGCATTTTCTCCTGTGTTTGCACTTGCCGTGAGCACACTCGCCGCAGCAGTATTCTTTGGTACGGTCGTCGCTCTACAAAAAAGGTGGCATGAGCTCTTTATCAAACAGGCCTGGAAATATCTGATTCCGATGATACTCCTCATGGGCATCCTTTTGTACGGACTATTGTTTTTTTCATTGCAATATACCACGCCTGGCAATGTGAGTATTATCTCCCTGATGGAAGTATTTTTTACCATGGTGTTGCTCGGGGCAGTGACCAAGCATGAAACACTGTCGCGCGTGACCATCATTGGTGGCGCGCTGATGGTCATCGGAGCATTTTTTGTTATTTTCCAAGGATCACTCAAACCAAATCCTGGTGACATGCTGGTACTCTTGGCCATGGCAGTGCCACCATTTGGCAATTTGATGACAAAAAAAGTGCGAAGCTATATGTCTGCAGCCACGCTCATGTTTGCTAGAAGTACGATTGCAGGAATATTTTTACTTTTTCTTGCCTGGGTACTGGGAGATATACCAAACACAATGCCATCGTGGGGAATGATCGGGCTTATCGCTCTGAATGGATTTGTGCTTCTTGGTTTTTCAAAAATACTGTGGATTGAAGGCATCCACCGCATCCAAATTTCTAAAGCAATTTCTCTTTCATCGATAAACCCCGCTATCACACTTTTCTTTGCGTTTGTTATTTTGCATCAAAGACCAACACTGTTTCAGGTTCTCGGTCTCGTGCCAATCATGGCAGGTGTCTGGCTTTTGACAAGACGAAATCTCGTAACTGAATAGAAGAATGATGTTGACCAAAACAAAAACGTTCTTCATCACGAAGAACGTTTTTTTATTCCTGAACAATGTTCCTTTATTTTTTTGAAGAAAAGAAACACTCTTTGGAAAGCGGCGCGAGGTCTTGGTGAGATCTCGCGCCGCGGGTTGGGGTTGCTTGTTGCTACGGCGATAGACACTGCGCAGTGTCCAACGGCTCGCTGACGCAGCCACCGCTCGCCGGGTCACAATAGTCGTTGGTGCAGTCCTTGCCGTCGTCGCAGTTCACCCACAAGGCGGTGTTGCATCCGCCGTTAAAGCAGACGCTGTTGAGCGTGCAGACGTTGTCGTCCTCGCACGGCGTGCCGTCCTCGACATCGACCTCGTCGCACCAGTGGTCGACGATCTCCGCCGAGACAACGCACTGCTGGTCATGCCCATGACGCGGGCAAACCACGAGGGAACAGATCGTTCCCTCCCAGCAATAGTCGTAGTTATGGCAGTCATCGTCGCTCTTACAGAAGTGCGGATGACATTCACGTGTCTCGAGGTCGCATAGGGCTCCCTCACCACACTCCTCGTGCGACTGGCACGGGTTTGCGCAGATCGGGTAGCCGAGGTCAACCCCAGTCGCTGGGTCGGCACCAAACTGGTTGCAGTACTGCCCTGTGCCACACTCGCCAGCGTCGTTGCAACACTGCACACCCAGATCGAAGTCATCGACGACCGGATGCGCGCACTTGTTGTGCTCGACGTCGCAGACGTCGAAAGTACACGCGTTGTTGTCGTTGCAATCCTCGCTCTGCGTCTCCTTGCTGCAGACGAAGGGCGCGACGACCACCGCGGTGTCAGTCTGCACAGCAGTATCGGTGGACGAGATGTCCTCCTCCACCACGGCGGTGTCGATGCCGACGGTCGGCGTGGTGTCGTGCTCGACGACCACGTCGGGCTGTGACTCGACGGTGTCCTGCTGCGTGAAGCCGGTCGGCGGCTCGAAGCTGCCGAGGCAGCCGGCGAAAACGAAAAAAACAGTCAGGGCGGTGGTGGTGATCCGGTACTTCATGGTGCTTCTCCTCCCGATTCAATCGGGAAAAAGTTCTCGTAGACGCTGACCAACATGGTCTGCGTCTCAATGTCTCACCCGCACCCGTAGCTTCTAGCTATGGGAACAAATATGTCCTTATATTGGCTAAGAACACATCAATTCCCAAAGCTAGAACACAAGCAAATTGTCAAAGAACGAACACGTATCCATATCATATTCCCATAATTTTGTCAAGTTTCTCCTAGATATAGCATACTACGTATTTATTATACCTTCAAGGCATGATTTTGGTGGTTTGTCAAGGGGAAGTCCTCTTCGCGTGGAAAGACTAAAGATTGGCGTCCACCTTACGGTGGACGAAGATTGAAGATTGAATTGAAACAAGTCTTTCTACATTACCGCGGCATTAATTGCTCAACGAAAATTAGAAGAACTCGCAGATACTGATGCGCAAGAAGATATCGGCTATAAAAAAGCATCCTAAAATTTCCTAGTCTTCAATCTTTTTTTTTGCGTAGCAAAAAAAGTAATCTTCAATCTTTCATAGTAAAAAAGAACAACGTCTTTACACGCTATTCTTTTTTACATGCTCCTCCAGCCGCTTCAAAATATCTTCCAACTCTTCCACCGAATGAATCCTCACCAATTCACTACGAAATTCTTTTATCCTGGGAATCTCCATTCCTAATTTATTGCTCTTGAAATACCATGACAAATGTTTTCGGAATGTCACGATAGATTTTTTTTTCAATTCTTCCTCTGTCACACCAACTACGGCATGTTTCTTCGCCATCGCCTTCAATTTGGCACTATTCTCAACGTGTAATGTTGCGTGTTCGAGAATTACTTGTATCTTTTCATGCAAAGGAATCTGTACTGAAACGAGATCCTTCGACTGTCGCTCAGGATGACGCAGTCGAAGCGCTGCGTCAAAAAACCACGGATTCCCAAGTGCCCCGCGCGCAATCAAGACACCGTCAGCTCCAGTTTGTTCTATAGCATCCCACACTTGATGCGGCTCGTGGATATCACCATTTGCAAGAAGCGGAACTGTGGCGATTTCTTTTGCCTGACGAATGCGTTCCCAATCTGACACGCCGCTGTACCCTTGCGCCTTTGTACGACCATGAATGGTGATAAGATCAGCTCCTGCTTCTTCAAGCACAGGAATGAAGGTTTTGAATCCATCAGGATCATCCCACCCAAGCCGAATTTTCACAGACAGAGGTGTCTCCCCTATTGCCTTTTTCATCTCACGAATAATCTTCGCTGCAAGCGGTGGCTCTTTCATGAGTGCGGCGCCATTAAAATTGCTGGTAATCTTATACACAGGGCATCCCATGTTGATATCTATTCCTTCTGGTCCTGCATGCTGCATGACAATCTCAGCAGCTCTCGCCATAGTGGCAGGATCTGCCCCAAAAATCTGTTGCACAATAGGTCGCTCGGCATCGACAAAATCTATCATGCCAAGTGTTTTTTCATTATCACGAACCAAGGCCTCCGCAGAAACCATTTCTCGAAATACAATATCCGCCCCACCAATTTTTCTGACAATCTGACAAAATGCAGAGTCTGTCATGTCAGCCATTGGTGAGAGAGCAAGGATTTTCCCTTTTTTCAATGTATCTTGTACCCACATATGATTTATTGAGTCTCGCCCCGCATTGACCGAGCCAAAGCGAGGTCTAGTGCGGGGTCAGCCATGGGTGATAATGCCAATATCTTATTTTTTTTCAATGTATCGTGTATCCACATAAAGGTAATCTTGACTTGCCCTGCACTGACCGACTGAAAGGAGGTCTAGTGCGGGGCCCAGATAGTTCGCAGACTATAGCAAAAAAAGAAGAACATTTCAATCCCGACTGAGTCGAGATACGTAAATGTTCTACTACAGAGTTGAAATTGGTAGACATTGTAGTACAAAAAAGGTTACCGAAACCTAGCATGTAGATACAACATGTTCTTGCTTATTATATGCCCGTATGCTAGTGTTCTTTTAGTCATGCAGGGTATTCCAAAAATATTTGGATCCCCAATTGACACCAACATCCGCATATTGAGGGCACAATGAGTAAGGAAGGAAGCGGCAACAGCGGCGGCCCCAAGACCGGACAGCGGCGCTAGCGAGCATCCCACTCGCACAACAACAGAAGGAGCGGTGTTTCGACATCGCTCCTTCTTCAACTTACTATATGAGGTATCATCATACAACACCATGGAACAATACAATTGCTTTTTGCATACTATTCGACGTACGCAATCTTGAACTAAAAAAAACACAATTTCCATTACTGCATTTTGCGGAACATCTTATGTTTGTTGAAACACAACATCTTGATGGGAATTCATTGAGAGTACAAAAAAATTTGTTGTTTGAAGCATTAGAAGCCTATACATCATTTGATTTTTTGGATATCACCGTCGTCTGTTCACGAGGAGATCTAGCTCAAGTATGCTCAACATTGAAGGAAATGATATTCACCTGGCAGTGTAATGAAATACAATTTCAAAAAGTAAAGGAAGACATTATTACCGAAATAAAAGATGCAAAAGAACTCCTTGTACATAAATCAATGGCATCGTTAAAAGATCTAGCTCTTGAAGAAATCGACCTTATCGTTAATGTAACTGGAGACGAAAAAACTATTCACGCGCTGACTTTCTCAGAACTTCAAGAAATAACACATGTCTGGCAGACTATGCTTAAGTATGCTCCACGCAGTCTTCTGGTTGCAGGACCAACATTAGCAGAGGCAGAAATAAACATGCTTGATGAGGTTCTTGAAATGAAACATCATACACAATCAATTCCATTACGTTCTCCAATACCTTTCGGGTCGAGGTATTTCAGGCGGACTGAAACACACGCTGTTGTCATCAATACAGCATTCAGCTCACTCTTCTTTTTATTATTTCAACGATTGTATAGTATCCGTCATATGAATCTCAATACCGATTGGGAATTTTCATTTGCACGTGATACAAACCATTTGTTTTATCTCGCATCGGCAACGGATGATAAACCATTAGACGATTCTGCAGTGGAAAAATTTTTCTTACGTAAGCCAACAAACGAAGAATTCTTACTTATACAAAGATTGCTTGTCCAAGAATTGGATACTCTGAATGATGGTATATATCCAAAAGAAATAATAGGATGGATGGACATATTTCAAGTACGGAATATACCTGAAACACAAAAAAAAACTTTTTCCGAAATTCAAGACATGTTTCGTGTAATTCCGTATCTAGATTTTTTACATCAATGGAAAAAAGTATTTGGACATTTTAAAAAAAAATAATCTCTACTCAATTGAGATACATACAAAAAAAGAAGAACATTCCAATCCCCACTACTTCAGGAATGAGATATGTTCTCTAATCTAAGTATATATTCATGGTAGGGTCAGCCGCGCGTCGTACGCACGGCTGACCCTACGGTGTCCGGTGTAGTCCTAGTGCTCTATCTGGAGATCCCAGAACTCGAGCTCTCCCTCCTTCTTCGTCAGCGTGAACTTGTATCCGACTCCTCGAAGGGAGGCTGTCAGCGCCATGATGATCTCAAGTGCGTCATGATCTACCCGAAAGTTGAATTTGTCCTTACGGGGAGTCAGTATTGTATCGTGAACCAACGAGACGACCATTGATCCAACGCCCTGACCATCTGGGTGAGGTGCCCAGCGGAACCCCACAATGTTCAGGAGCATCCCAACGTCATACGACTTCGACATCGATTTTCTCCTCGCTCTTGCTACTGAAAACGGACTTTACTTTATACACCCAAATTGTCTTTTTGTCAAGATGTATATCTTATGCTACACTAAAAAAAATACTATGAGCGTGCAAACATCTATTCTCATGGTCACACCGCCACCTGGCGGTCTCTGGCCACATGGCTACACTGTCCATAAAGGACACACACCCGAAAGCCTGAATCATGCGACCGTGGCAGCCGCGACCTCGGGGATTATTCCTTCCCCAGAACTTCTTTCTCTCCAATGGAATCAAGCAATCGATCACCTGACCAATGCAAAAATCGAGATAACATTTCTTCCTTATCCACAAGAACTTCTCTCTCAATATCCGCCGGACTACGACGGTATTTTTATTCGTGATGTTGGGATGTTCGCAAATGGCAAGTGGGTAAAAGCACATTTCGCTGTACCAGAAAGACAACGAGAAGCAGACACATTCGCACGTCTCATTGAACAAACATATCACGTAGAAATTGTGGATTTGCCACCAGGCGCGGATCTCGAATGTGGCGAAGTATTTTTTGTAAAAACACCCGCAGGCTCGTATTATTTTGGTGGACTCGGGAGATCAAACAAAGCAGGACATGATGCCATGCTACATATAATAAAACCTGATCATATATTTTTATTAGAAACAACAGGCTTTCATCTGGATACTACCTGTACACCACTCATAGATTCTTCAGGACATCTCGTATCATTCATGTATGCACCAGAGCTATTTTCAGAAGAAAGTAAAAAGCATCTTTCGATGCTCGAGGTACCACTCATCGCACTTGATCCAAAAGATACCTGTGGCATCGGAGAAAATCTTGGAAACATGGCAGTAAATGGATTGTCACTCCCAGGAATATTTATCAATGCAGAGGAATTCAACACACCAGGCGTCGAAGCACATATTGCATCACTCGGCATTGCTCGATATTCTTCCCCACTTCCCTACTTTCATCATGCAGGAGGATCGTATCATTGTCTGACGAATGAAGTACGGTTGTAAATATTGAAATTGAAAGGCCTCGGCAGAGCAAATGCTCCACCGAGGCAGGATGTCGTAGTGCGTCGCGCTCAGCGACGACGCCCCTTGTAGCGGTCCCAGCTGCTTCCAAGGATAGCTCCTCCGAGGGCATTCCCCAGAGCCCGCAAGTCCTGGAGCAATGGTACCACGTACTTCTTGATGAGGATGAAGGTTACGCCTCCGCCTCCAGCAACGATGAGAATCCAAATCCACCAAGACATAATCTAACTCCCCTTGTAGTTTGTTGAAATATATTGCTATCATACAGCTATTCTTACTTTTGTCAATCCATCCACACAATACGCACCTCATTTCTTGACACACGCGCCAAATCTGCCATACTACAGTCATACAATTTACCAAGTACTATGTGGAAGTAAGGTGCGACCTTCGCTATGCGAGGTCAATTCCTTCACTGTGCCGCAACGGTAATCAAGCGTGTCATTGGCTCTTCTGGACGAGACTCTCCAACAGTCTTTCAGTAAAGCCAAAAACGCTCGTAGTCCGATCTTCATAGTACTGTATATCCCGAGCAGGAATAAAAAAAGACTTTCTTTTTTTGACATTCTTATCTTTCTGCTCAGGAAAGATTTTTTTTATTCATTGATTTCGCTGATTATAAAAAGATGCAAACAGATTTGTTATGAAACATTTCTTGAAACAAAATAGCATTGTCCTACTTCTTTTCTTCATATCTATTGGAGCAACCGTATATTTTTACTCACGAAGTCAGATACCAACAATACAAACAACAGTCACTACCCTGCAGTCAAATGTAATCAATGAAACAGTGACAACGACATTTGATCAGTTAGAAAAAAAACAAGAAATCAAAAAAACAAGAAATCAAAAAAAAACACCTCCGCAAGTACAAACCCAAGCAACTTCCACAGAGACTGCCACAGAAAAGGATACACGCAGCGAAACAGACGAAGCGCAAATAACAGTCGTAGCAACACTCAGCATCCCAAAAATTGGATACGAAAAAACAGTTAATCTGCCACCTGGATCAAATGCCTACGATCTGATGGAGACCCTCCGAGAGCAAGGACTACAGTACGACGCAGCAGAACATGGCTCGCTCGGAGCATTCCTCAGCTCTATTGGTGGAATTGAAAATGATTATAAGAAGCACATGTTCTGGATCTACTATGTCAATGGACAAAAAGCAAACATCGGCATTTCCAATTATATTCTTACTCAAGATGACATAATCACATGGCAATATGAAGCAGAAGATATATAGCACCATTTTTTTCACCGTTTTCCTTTCACTCGTAGGGGTATCGGCAGTACAGGCTGTTGATACGACAAGCACCTTGAGGAGTGAAGAAATCAGCACGAACAGCATCACAGCAAATACAGCAGAACAAGCATCGCTTACGCTTATTTACAACGATACGGTTGTGTTTCAGGATGTCGCAACGTTTGAAGCGCAAACATTTTTGTATAGACTACCGGACAGTGTTGCGACAGCAGCCACAGCAGGAGGAGACGCATTGTCACTGCTCCTCGCACTTGATGCTGCATCAAGTGAATTCAACATTACACATATACAACAATATGATTTTGGATCAGGACCATTGTATTATATTCAATGTATAGAAATCAATGGAGAGGAAGCCTGCGCAGATTGGCAATACATGATAAACAGTGCATATTCATTTTCTTCGATAGATCAACAACCTCTGGCAGATGGAGACGAACTACTCTTGTACTTTGGAAGTCAATATGCAATATCAATAGACGAAGCAAATGACGTTGCCGTAGGCAGTGACATAAACTCAATAATCGAAGAATACAATCCGCAAACACCAGGATATGAGCCACTTGCAAATGCAACGCTTGCTCTTTTGGAAAATCCCGATGCCACATCTTCACTTTCAACAGCGACAACAGATGAAACAGGCACGGCAACATTTACAGCGCCAACAATCTCAGGAACATACTACATTGGCTATGATCAAGGAGGGTATTACTGGCCAACACAAGAAATACAAATACTTCCAATTCCAACTCAAAATATCAATCTTCGTATAGAAACACCCGATTCAACATTATTTGCCGGGACAGTGGCAATGCCAGAATCATGTAGTGTTATCGAAACCACGACCACGACTCCCCATGAATTCACTGAATTCAATGCAATCTGTGCGTTGCAAGAAGCAAGTAATCAAGAGTTCATCTCTTCCTATCAAGTAACTGATTGGGGATTTGCATTTGCAATTGATCAAATCAATGACGTAACAAATGCAGAAGATTGGAGTGAAACTTGGCTCGTATATCACAATAATGAAGCCCCTGATGGAGGAATTAATACATTCTCTCTTGTTACCGAAGATGAATTAGTACTAACCTATGGTCCATGGCCAATGAGCCCACTCGCATTTGATATTTCTACAACGACGCTTTCAATCAATGCTACTTCAACTATTACCATTACAACATTTGGAACGTCTATTCCTCTGTCTAGTACAACAACCTTACATATTGGGGACGAATTGCTTACTTCTTCGGATGGGACATTTTCATGGGTTCCAAAAGTGACCGGAACCATCGACATCTACGCTGAATCGGACGGATTTACACGTACCAAAATATTACCATTCACAATAATTAGTGAAAACACCCAAACCATAACAGAAGAAGAACCGACATCATCAGGAGGAAATGGCGGTGGCTGTAGCAGCTGCGGAGCGGATTCAAATAGCGACGTAGATACAGTCGTAAAAAACATCATCACTTTCCTCGACGCAAACCAAAATTCAGACGGTTCATTTTCATCCAGTGTATCATTCTCTGACTGGACCGCTCTTGCGTACAACGCCTACACAGGTACAGCCATAGGAAAAGATGCATTGAAAGCGTATCTGCTCACAAATCCAAGCCCAATAGACGGACCAAACACGACAACAGCGTATGCTCGCCGTGCAATGGCACTTATGAGCTATGGCATCAATCCATATTCCGGAACTAATACAAATTATATAGAAAAAATCCTCGAAGGATTTGATGGCACGCAGTTTGGTATAGAAGGACTGATCAATGACGATGTCTTTGCTCTCATTCCTCTCTTAAACGCTGGATATATAGCGTCTGATCCAATTGTGGTGAGCACCACAAAATATATTCTTGAAAAGCAAGATACAACGGGAAAATTTGAAAGTCCAGATATAACAGGAGCAACACTACAAGTACTTTCAAAACTTACAGTAATAGATGGTGTCAACACAGCGATCGAAAAAGGAACAGCATA
>Ga0210006_1002256_pt1 | contig 12775 bp, 11 predicted proteins | sample CryGey02umfilter_2_FD_185452 | JGI IMG/M metagenome (GOLD analysis project Ga0210006, IMG submission 185452) | Groundwater microbial communities from aquifer in Utah, USA - Crystal Geyser 4/10/14 0.2 um filter (SPAdes) (version 3) | ecosystem: Environmental > Aquatic > Deep subsurface >... | reverse complement strand
ACTTGTTAATTCCTCTGTTAGAGTTTGCATATAGATACATAGTTAATTTTAACCCCCAATTCTACTACTTTTGCCCGTTCCGGGCAAATTATGGGTGTTACCTATGTATCTCATCTTTTGCATATTAATATTATCCAGATGGACAGAAATATTAAATTAATATACAAATAAGTATAAAACTAAGCATTATTTTAATCAACTAAAAATAAAAAATATGGAAATTATTAATCATAAAAATAGCTGGAAGAACCCGGCGGTCATTTTATCGCTTATCGCCATGGTTCTTTTAACCGGCATAATTATTATTTCTTTATTAAGGGATCGGTTTGTAAATAATCAGCAATGGCAAGCCAGCTTTACCGGCCAGGGAAAAGTTAATTACCAGCCCGATATCGCCAACATCAATATGGGAGTGCAGGTGGATAAAAAAACCAAACCGGAAGACGCTTTAAACGAACTGAATAAAAAAATAAATAATATTATTAAAGCGATTAAAGATCAAGGCGTGCCCGCGGACAATATTAAAACCCAGAATTATACTTTGGCGCCGGTTTATGATTATGTTAATAATGTTAGTAAATTGGCCGGTTATAGCGCCAACCAGATAATTACCGTTAAAGTGGAAAATATCAACCAGAACCAGAATATTATCAATAAAATTGTTTCCGTTGCCAGCCAGGCCAGCGTCAATCAGATTAACGGCATTGTTTTTGAAGCATCCAATATTGAAGACCTCAAGCAGGAGGCCAGAATCGAGGCCATTGCCGACGCTAAAAGCAAGGCAGATAAATTATCTCGAGAGATGGGCATTTCTTTGGGAAAAGTAGTCGGCTGGTGGGAAAATTATCAGCCGGTTAAAGATATTTACGGCAGTTACGGCGGCGGCCTCGGCATGGGCGGAGGCGGCGAAGCCGGCGCCAGTCCGGTTATCCCCAGCGGTTCGCAAGAAATAGTGGTGGAAGTAAATATCAGTTATAAAATTAAGTAAGCATAAGATTTTTTGCTTACTCTTTTTTTCTCTGTCATTCCCGCGCAGGCGGCCAGCCTGCCGGCAGGCAGGGAATCCATATTTAATAATAATTTAAAAAATAGAGCGCAATGCTCTGTTTTTATTTTTATCAGATTTATGTTATAATAAAATCAATAAAGAATACCTACATTTTACTCTCAAGCGCAACACCTAAAATCCCCCTCACCCCCTTTATACAAAGGGGGCAAGAATAAGAAACAAAAGTCCCCCTTACATAAGGGGGATTAAGGGGGTTTAAAGTTTAGTTAGCGTAAACGACCGCAAATCAAACCAGGTGGCGTTTCAAAAGTAAATTTACAATAGACCATACGCCCATGCCTAATAAATTATTTTCTTCTCGCTCTACTCTGTTTTCTATTGCCATACTGGTATTTTTGGCACTGGTTTTCGGCTGGCTGTTTTTCTCCATCCACTTCCGTCCCGGTCCGCCTCCGGCTTCGGCCAAATCGCCGGACGCCATCGGCGTCAGGGTGATTGCCAACCCTTCTAATTATTCCCCATCCCGCTGGTACCAAAGCCAGGGTTTCACCGGCTCGCCCCAGTCCCTCGCCATTAATGGCTACGAAGCTATCCGAGACGGCCGCTCTGTCTATGCCAATGCCGCCAATATTAGCGGCAACAACCTCTACACCAATATCTACGTCATTTCCTACAACCAGGACGCGGAACAGGCCACCAAGGATATATTTGACCAGATTCTGAAATACTGGAAGTTTAATACTAATTTAACCATCAGTAGCAGCTGTTCTCTGGCCACGACCACTATCTGTTTAATTGACCCGGAATGCCCCAAGGGCGATTATTGCCAGAGCGACAAAGCCAAAGCCACCCGGGACGTTAAGCGCTTGGCTGATTTAAGCGACATTACTCAGGCCATCACCGCCTACAAAGCCGCTCATAACGGCTATCCTCGGCTTCTAGCCGGCACCTATGTGCCTAATAACTCCTTGTCTGTCTGGCCCAGCTGGCAGGACAACTTAGCCAAGGATCTGGTCATTACTCTGCCGGTTGACCCCATCAACCGACTCGGCTCATGCCCTGGCTATAATACCATTACCTGCTGGGACGAGCTCAATAAGAAATATAATGATCCTACTCCTGGCGACGGCAAAGCCGACGGACCGCCAGGTAGCTATGTCTACCGCTACACCTCCCTTAATAGCTTCAGCTACGAATTCTGCGCTCCCCAGGAGACCAATTATACTATTTTTTCCAATAACAATTATAATAATAATTTTTTCTGCCTCCAGGATTTTCTAAATAATTCCGCTCCCCAGTTTACCAGTTCTATCCTGCCCGCCGGTAAATCCGGCGTTCCTTACAGCGGATTTATCTCCGCCACTGATGCGGACGGAGATCCTATCACCTGGACTTGGTCTGCCCCCGGCCTCTGGCCCAACTGGCTGGCCGCGCCTATACTGAGAGACCCAGTGCCGGCCAAAGCGGGCACCAAGGAAGTCTATTCTCCCCAGGCTGGCGATGAGGGCGTCTACCAGATATCAGTTACCATTGATGACGGCCGGGGCATGGGCAACAGCGTTCAAACCAAGACTTTTACCATTAACATCACCAATGACGCGCCGGTGATTACCGTGCCGATTGCCCCCCAGACTGTGGTTATCGGCAAAGCACTAAACAGCTTCACTATCAAAGCCAGCGACCTCAGTTTGAATTATCCTCTGACATTTTCTACCGGGGCTATAGCTGATTTTAATTTACATGGTAGCACCCTCACCGGCACGGTTGTCAACCAGCATGATTACCAAATTGCCGGCAATCCGGTCATTAATAACACTGGAGCGCACACTTACCAGATTACGGCCTTTGATTCCTACAACAAGCCGTCGGCGCCGGCTAATTTTACCATCACCGTCACCAACCAGCCTCCCCAGATTACTTCCGGGCCGATGCCCGACGGCACGGCCTGCGTCATTTATCCGAATTTCCAGATAGTCGCTTCTGACCCTGATGGGCACAATATTGCCTATTCAATATCAGGCGTACCCGGTTTAGCCATAAATAATATCACTGGCTTGATTACCGGCATTCCTACAGCTGCAGCCTTGGGCAATAAGACGGCAATAGTAACGGTTGACGACCAATATGCGTCTCTTTCCACCGACCCCCTATATCCCGGTTCAATTTCAGTGAATTACCCTGTAACAATCTCCAATGAAGTATTTACAGTAAGCGTAGCGCTGCCTCCGCCGGCCAATCTTTACGTGGCGCCTCCGGGAGTTCTGGTTGCTTCTCTTTATGAAGGTCCGGTCTCGTATATTGCCGTGTCTAGCGACACTACTAATCAAGGCGCTACCTACAGTAAAGGAGCAGGCTCTCCGCCGTTGTTTGTTATTGCCCCTAATGGCAATATCAATGCCACCGCCACCAATAATACCAATGATCCCGGCAATTATAATATTAGTGTTATTGCCACTAATGGTTGCGGAGTATCTTATAGCGCTCCGGTCGCTTTAAATGTGTTGAAAAATTACTGGTGCGGCGATAATACAGTTAATAGCCCTACTAAGAATTACGGAGAGCAATGCGAATTGCCAGGAAATGGCACGGATATTAATAATCAATGGGAATGTAATAATTGCCAGTGGGCCGGCGGCTATTGCGGAGATGGGAATAAAAACCTGGCTTATGAAGCTTGCGATACTACCGGTGGCAATGGCACCAGTAATACCGACCAATATGCCTGCGCTAACTGCGCTTGGTCCGGTGGCTGGTGCGGGGATGCGGCTATCCAGGCCGCCTATGGAGAACAATGCGACGGCGCTAATTTGAACGGGCAGGATTGCAATAGCGTGGATCCGACTCTGGCGACCGGAGCAATTAATGCTGGCAAATTAGCTTGCGATTCAGGATGCAAGTTTAATACCAGCGCCTGTATTCCTTACTGCGTATTCGGCGGCCCCATTCCTTGCGTCATCCAATAATTTAATTTTTAAGTTTTAATAAATAATGAAAAGTTATAAGCCAAATTTTATAATTATAATTTTTATTATACTGCTGATTTTAGCCAGTATCAGTATTTTTATATATTTTAATTATCCCAAATTATTTAAGACCAAAAACCCGATCCCATTATTGAATGAAGACAGCGTTTTAACTCCAAAAAAAGAAATTAATTCCGAAGAAAATCAAAAAGAAACGAAAAATGAAAAAGTCGCTGAAGAATTAAAATTGCAGGAGCAGACCGCGGAAATTATCAAGACCAATAATTATAATGAATGCGATAAAATAGAGGATGCTATGTACAAGAAAGTATGTATTAATAATATTGCCCTGAAATTAGCGGAAGAAACTCTGGATATTTCCCATTGCCAAAAGTTAGACAACGAGCTTGTTCCCCGAGACGACTGCGAAAAAAGAGTAGTATTAGTCAAATCTATAAATGATGAGAATATTGGCATATGTGATCAGGCACAAGATGAAAAATTAATAAAACAATGCAAAGAAGATTTTTATCCGACTCTATCTATTAAAAAAAGTGATATAAATATATGTGAAAAGGAAAATGATAAAAAAAATAAAAATAATTGTTATAATTATTATTTTTTAAATAAAGAATTTAATCAAAAAATAAAAGAATTTAACTGCAATAAAATACAAGGAGATAACGAAATCAAGGATTGCCAAAAATTAAAATTTAGTTTAATTCCAGAAAATTTTGACAATAAAGAAGGTAATTTATCTACCTTATTAGGATTTAATAATCCTTCATTGTGCCAGGGATTAAAAACAGATATATTTATATATTATTGTTATTCTCTTTTTATGCCCGAATAAAATTTTTATTGAAATAATTTATGACAAACAAAATAAATAAAAATATAATTCCAGTTTTTTTTCAAATTATTTTTTTTGTATCTATTCTATTAATTTTTCCAAATAGATCTTTTGGAGCAGATTTAGATACAAAATGGTCTCAGGTTGAAAGTTTTAGCTTTGGCTTAAACAACCCATCAAGTATATATATTTATAATTCAGAATTATATATATATGGCCAAAAAGCTGACGGTAATTTGAGATTGGAAAAAAGAGATTTATCAAGCGGGGCTTTGTTGTGGTCTAAGGATGGTATAATGTCCACAGATTTGGGATATATCGCTGTAAATTCTAATGGAATATTTTTAGCTGGTTGGGAACCTAATAAAATAGTATATGAAAAACTTGATCTTGCCGGAAATATTATATGGAAAATAACCAAATCAATATTTTCTTTTAGCTGGGCATTTGGAATTGAAATTGATAATAATAGTTTTTATACTGTTATTGAGGGTCTTGATTCTAGTAATGGCCAATATCATGATTATATTGAAAAAAGAAGACTTGATAATGGAAATATAATTTTAGAGGTAAATGCAACTGCAGGCTCTTATTATGCATGTTACCCCGTAAGTTGTGACAGAATAACCCTTGATCCTTCTGGTTCTTATTTATTTACGGGTGGTAAGGTTATAGAAAAAAGGCGAACTTCGGATCTTGGCTTAGTATGGAGTAAATCATTTCCAGAAATTAATATTAATGTTTCTGCTGATTCAAACGCGGTTTATACTTTCGGATCTGAGCCGACTGGCTTTTTAGATAGTAGATTAGTTTTAAGAAAAATTGATATAAATAATGGATCAGTGTTATGGGTTAAATATATTGATTATTTTCCCGCTTATGATTATGCTGGTCCTATTACCGTTGATGCTTCCGGTGTTTACGTAACAGCTGCTATTTCTGACGTCTCTAATTTTCCTTCTGTAAAATGGCTTATGGAAAAAAGAGATTTGTCAAACGGTGCTCTTATTAAACAAAGAATTGATAATTTTAGCAATTTTGATAATGGCAATGCGGGATATTATGAAAGAATCTTTGATATTGCTAGGCATCCAACTGGGCTTTATATAGCAGGAAATTACTCCTTAAGTGCAAATTGGGCACCGCAGAATTCACAATGGCGAATTGAAAAAAGGGAAAACACATCAGTTTGTTTAGGCCCTTTCTCATTCATCTGGACAGATAATCCTTTAGTTGGCGGCGCTACATCTTTAAATAGCGTTCATTTCAATGAATTAGCCAACGCCATAGATACCCTGCGCGCGGATGCCGCACTGCCGGCTGTTTCCTGGAGCTATGTAACCAATAGCGTGAGTGATGTTCAATTCAATACATTAAGGGCGAAACTGGAAGAAGTATATACTGCCTGCGGCCAGCCGATACCGGTCTGGACGGGTGGCGCGGTTACTAATGCCAGCCCCTTAAAAGCATCCCAAGTAACCGAGCTTAGGAATGCCATCGCTAATGCGCGCTAATTAATACATCTCATATTAAGAATTAATTAAAAATAATTTATGAAAAATTTTAAATTTAATCTGCCCAAATTATTAAAATTCATTACTTCCAGGATTTTATTTATTATTATCGGAATAGCTTTGGTTATAGGAATATATTCCGTTCAGGCCGCTTGGAACACTAAAGTAAATACCGGAGACAGCTTAACGCCGACATTGTGGAATGATATGGTTGATAAATTAATCAATCTTGAAGGCCGGATGGCAACTCAGGAAGCTAAAGTGGATAATAAATTCGGCGGCGCGTTCTGGACCCAATCTTCAATCCCTGGCGGATGTGTAGATCCTAATCCCTATACCGGTAGCTGCTCTTGTCCGGCAGGGTATAATCAAGGAACGCAATTTGCTATATGGGTTGGCGGCTGCCGGCCGTGCAAATCTTTATATTGTTGGAAATAAAAAAGATTAAAGCATTTTAAAGTTTGCTGATTTTAATTAAAAAAACCCTAAAAATAATGTCAGAGTTTTTATAATTATTTATTTGTTATATTTTTCAGCCGATAAGCCAATAGCCGATAAGACTGACGAAAAAACCGATCAGGCCGCCGGCAAGAGCCTGCGTCGGCGTGTGGCCGATATTTTCCAGCAAACGGGGATAGTGCTGGTCAAGCATTTTATCTTCGTCTAAATCTTTAACTAGGGCATTAAGCATTCGGCCGTGCTGGCCTAAATAGCGGCGGATGCCTAAGGCATCTCGGATAACGATTATCGCCAAAATAAAACTGACAGCGAAAAGAGGCGAACGCCAGCCATCTTCCAGGCCGATAATGGCGGCTAAAGAAACTATCATGGCGCTGTGCCCGGAAGGCATACCGGCGTAAGCGGTAAGATTTTTTAAATTAAAGCTCAATTTATTGGCTTTAATAAAAAATTTTGCCGATTGGGCAACGAGTAGCGAAATTAAAGGCAGTAATAAGATTTGATAAAACATATTTTTATTTTAATTATTAGGGATTATATTATTATTATAGCAGTAAAAGTTTTATAATAACAGAGGCTCAACCTCTGTGGTTGTAGAGGTTGAGCCTCTGTAGGACAGTCTGTAAAGTAATAAGATTGTGCCGTTAACTTTATTTTAATTTTATTTATGCCTTTAATTGATAACCTTATAAAAAAGGGTAATCTTAAGACGGATAATATAATTAAAGCTTTCCAAAGAATAAAAAGAAGCGATTTTATTATTAACAGCGATAACCGGCTGGCGGAATTAAACGAGCCCCTGCCTATCGGCCAGGGGCAGACTATTTCCCAACCATTGACTGTGACTAATATGCTGGAAATGCTAAAGCCGGCAAAAAATGACATTATCTTGGATGTCGGCTGCGGTTCCGGGTGGACGACAGCGCTTTTGGCGGAAATTGTCGGAGAAAGAGGCCGGGTTTATGGTTTGGAAATTATAAAAGAGCTAGCTGAAAGGGCGCGAAATAATGTTGCCAAATATAATTTTATCAGCCACAATATAGTGCAAATTTTTTGCCAAGACGGCTATGGCGGTTTGCCTCAATTCGCGCCGTTTGATAAAATATTAGTATCAGCCGCGGCTGAAAATATTCCGGCTAATCTTTTAAGCCAGTTGGCTGTTGGAGGCAGAATGGTTATTCCTGTCGGCCGGCCGCATCGGTCGCAGGCTATTATGGTGCTTAATAAAATAAAGAAGAATAAGTTTAATAAAGAAATTTATCCGGGTTATATATTCGTACCGTTGGTAAAAAAATATCTTAACAAGTATTAAAATAATTTAATAAATTTTTAAAATGAAAATAGTAATTTTTGCCGGTGGCATAGGCAGCCGTCTTTGGCCCCTGTCGCGGGAAAATTCGCCCAAGCAATTTGATAGGATTTTTAACGGCCAGTCCACTATCCAGCTGGCTATTTCTCGGGTGGCTCCGGTTTTTGGCTATGAAAATATTTTTATTCAAACAGTAGCCGAGTACAAAAAGATACTAAAAAAACAGATTCCTAAAATTCCGAATAATAATATTATCATTGAGCCGTCTCGCCGGAATCTGGCTCCGGCGGTTTGCTATGCCCTTACCAAGCTTAAAGCCAAGGGCCATAAAGGCGCTCTGGCTATTTTATGGGCCGATCATTTAATGGACAGGGTGGATGAATTTATTACCGCTTTGCAGTTAAGTAAAAAATTAATCCAAAAAGATCCTAATCGTTTTATTTTTTTAGCGGAAAGGCCTAGGTTTGCCAATAATAATCTGGGCTGGATAAAAGTCGGGGAGAAAAGTGGAAAAATAGAAAATATTGATTATTATAAATTTTCCGGCTGGAAATACAGGCCGGAACCGGTTGAGTGCGATCATATGTACCGATCGGGAAGCTATTTCTGGAATCCCGGATATTTTATCACCTCCATTGATTTTTTAATCAAGCAATACCGGAAATTGGCTCCGAAAATTTATAACAATATTAAAGAAGGGAATTATAATGAATGCGAGCCGATTCATTTTGACAGCGCCATAATTGAAAAAATGGATTTATCCCAGGCAGCGGTTTTGAAGACCAATATGGGCTGGAGCGATCCTGGAACCCTTTATGCTTTAAAAGAAGCGCTGGAAGAAAGCCGGGAAGATAATGTAATCAGAGGCACGGCGGTCGTTCTTAATACCTCTGACAGCTTGATATATAATTTAGAAAAAAAGAAGCTGATAGCCGTTATCGGTTTAAGGGGCATGGTGGTAGTGAATACCCCTGACGCCATGGTCGTGGCCCATAAAGATGAAGTGGTTAATATTACTAATTTGGTTAAAAAAATGAAAGAAGAGGGCTTAAATAAATATTTATAATATATGCCTAAAAAGATAATTATTATTTTACCATTAATTTTTGTAATATTTATTTTACTTTATTATTGGCATGGATTGAATACTCCCTTTGTCGCCAGCGGCGAAAGCAAAAATTTTATAATCAATAAAGGCGAAGGGGTAAAACTAATTGCCAAAAATTTGCGAGAGGCGGATTTGATCAAATCAAATTTAATTTTTGAATTATATGTGTGGCTTAACAATAAGCAGGCAGAATTCAAGGCCGGAGAATATATTTTAAACACCTCGTTAAATATAAAAGAAATTGCGGAAATATTAACTAGAGGTTTTGCGGTTAATAAAGATATTCGCCTTAATATGCCGGAAGGTTTGACGATAACTGAAATTAATGAGCGAATTAAAAAAAGCGGCTTTAAATTTGGCGATGATTTTATTAATTTAGCCGATAAAAGCATCGGCAACTGGAAATTGAGCGCTACTAAACCAGATTTTTTAAACGACGCTCCGGACAATGCCGATCTGGAGGGCTTTTTGTTTCCGGATACTTATTTGTTTTTTAATGATGCCACCGCCGAAGATGTCATTGATAAAATGCTACAAAATTTTGAATTAAAAGTAACCGAAGATATGCGCCGCGACATTAAAACCCAAGGCAAATCTATTTATGAAATTATCATAATGGCTTCCATTATCCAAAAAGAAGCCAATATTGACGAAACCGGAAAAGGGGGCAATGAGGAAGCTGGCATAATTTCCGGTATTTTTTGGGATAGGTTAAAATTCGGCCAAGCTTTGCAATCTGACGCTACTTTATCATATATTTTTACCGACAAAAACCCCCAGCATACTTTAGAAGAAACTCAAATCGATTCTCCTTATAATACCTATAAATATAAAGGTCTTCCTCTCGGACCGATTGGAAATCCCGGTCTGGAAGCGATAAAAGCGGCGATTTATCCTGTTAAAACCGAGTATAATTATTTTTTGAATAAACTTGATTCCGGCGCGGCGGTATTTAGCCAGACCTATGAAGAGCATTTACGGAATAAAGCCAAGTATTTGAAATAGCGCCAAATAATTAAATAAGTGATATAATATAATTGTTATGTTTGATAAAAATAAAAATAAAATCGCTAATGACGATTCTGATAGCAACGCCGGCGGTATGGAAAATATTATAAATATTAGCCGACGGCTATGGTTGCCTTTTTTTATTTTTTTAATATTAATCTTATCCGGAATTATAATTTATGCAATAATTAATAATCAGGCAAATAATAATCTCGGAGAGCCGGGAGGCAATAATAATGAGGAACAGCCGGGCATTCTAGGGGGGATTGATAAACTGCCTGTTAATTCAGGCAATGGTTCATCTAATCTCGGCACTTCTACCGATGATTTAAAAGCCGAATTTTTAAGCTTCGGCCAGTTTTATGCCAAAGATAATAATGAAATAAAATCAGCTATTTTAAAATATGACCTGCCTTTAGATGTTAAAACCGATGTCTCCAATTATCATTATATTTATCGTAAATTAAATTTGGACAATTATATTGCCGGCCTTAATAAAAATGGCTTTATGATAATTGACAATCCTTACAAGAAAGAGGCAAATGATTTTTACAGTTTGTTCGGCTCATTAACCGGAAATGACATGCCGATTTTAATCACTGATGATTTTTTAATATATAATTATCATAATATCATCAAGCAGGCGTTTAAAGATATTGAAAAAGACGTTTTTTATAATAATATCTGGGATATTAATAAAAATTTTTTTACTATAGCCGATACCAGATACAAAAAAAAACTGTCAGAAATCGGCATTGTTAATGATCCGGTGCTGGAAGGGGAGAGGTTGGAAGCGGAATTTTTCGCGGTCGCGCTTGAGCTTTTAAAACCGGCGGATAAGCAGATAAACAGCAATATTAATTTAGTTGATGAAACAAAATTTAAAGAACAGGAAGTTGATAAGTATACTATTACTATCCCGGATTATCTAATTAACAATGTTGCCAAGGAAGTTGATTTAATCAGAAAAGCAAACAGCAAAGGGAAATCTCCCAATTTTCTTTATATTATGGATTATAACCAGTTTAAAGTTCCGGACGAATACAAGGCCAGTGCCAAACTGAATAATTATTATTTGGCCTCCAAGTGGATGAATACGGTTTTTCCTTTGCATTACCAGAGCATTAATTGCCCGGATTGCTTGCTGGATAAGGATGATTGGCTGATAAATATGGTCGCCGCCAGTTATATTGCCGAAGATTTTTCAAATAATCAGGACTTTAAAAATCAATGGGCGAAAATATATAAAATAATTTCATTTTTCTCCGGCCTAAGATATGATTTTACCTATTTGCATTATAATGAAATTTTAAGTAATTTATTCGGCGATGGCTACAGCGTGGAAGATATTTTTTCTAATAATAATCCGGACAGGGAGGCTAATATTAAAAAGATTCAAGATGAATCAGCTAAGTATAATTTTTCGGATATAGAAGGCAGTTACAGCCGTAATGATATTTCCCAAAAACCGATTATCGGATTGCGCATGCTGTCTGAATCCTATTGGCCCAATGATTATCTTTTCGGCCAATTGGTTTATCCCCAGGTAACAAATTATATCGGAGAAAAAATCGGTGTATTAAATCCAACCGCTTGCAAAATTAGACCAACAGATAGTAATTTCAACCGCTGTCGGGGGCTGGGGACGGATATTGTTAATTTAATATACTCGCCTAAAGTTGAAGATGAGGCCTATTTGGAAAATACGCTCTATGAACATTATGATGAACAAATAGCCAGGCAAAAGCAGAGTATTAATAATTTCAATGTTAATAGCTGGCATAATAATATTTACTGGTCGACTTTAAATATTTTAAAATTTTCGCTGGAAAAAGATGCCGACGCGCCTTCTTTTTCCCGGAGCAATGCCTGGGAAAAAGAAAATATCAATACCGCCATGGGCGCTTGGGTTAATTTGCAATTGCCGGTTGATAAATTCAGCCTTAAGCCGTTAAATAATAATTCTACCGGCTTTAACGCCTCATTGGTATGCAATAAATATAATTATATTGAACCGAGCTTGGAATTGGTTAAAGAATTAAGAGCTAACGGCAAGATGCTTCATAATATGTTTATCGCTTTGGGAATTACCGAAGAAGTAAGCTCGGTAGCGCATTATTTGGATGAATTTGATAAAACCTATGCCATTATAGAAAAAATTATTAGCAAAGAGCTTAAAAATGAAGCGCTCAATGAACAGGACTGCAAAGATATGGATGAAATAATAAACAAATATTCCGTAGAGAGAAGCCAAAAGCAAAGCATTTCCATTAACTTAAAAAATACCAAGCAGAATATGGTTAAGAGCGTTAACGGCGTAAAATTATTAATAGTGATTAATAGATATGATGATGATAAAAATTTAATCTTCGGCCCGATATTTAATTATCAGGAGTAATTAAGAATGCCGGGTTGACCCTATTAAATAATGCTTATTTACAAGCATTTTAACAGAGTGCAAAAGATGAGATACATAGGTAACACCCATAATTTGCCCGGAACGGGCAAAAGTAGTAGAATTGGGGGTTAAAATTAACTATGTATCTATATGC
>Ga0210006_1002248_pt1 | contig 12801 bp, 11 predicted proteins | sample CryGey02umfilter_2_FD_185452 | JGI IMG/M metagenome (GOLD analysis project Ga0210006, IMG submission 185452) | Groundwater microbial communities from aquifer in Utah, USA - Crystal Geyser 4/10/14 0.2 um filter (SPAdes) (version 3) | ecosystem: Environmental > Aquatic > Deep subsurface >... | reverse complement strand
AGGTAATAACCGGTTCCCCCCACCAAAATAGGCGTTTTTCCCCGTGTAATAATATCTTTTAGAATTGGGAGTGCATGGGCAACATAATCTCCTGAAGAAAATGTTTCCTTGGGATCAACGAGGTCATAAAGCCATATTTTATACCTGCAATCTGGGGGTCTATCTTTGCCGGTCACGATATCTAATTTCTTATAAATCTGGCGCGAGTCGAAGTTTACTATTTCCCCATTTTCTGTATCGCACAATTCCAATGCCTTCGCAGTTTTGCCTGTTGCGGTTTGTCCGAAGAGAATGAAAATTTTCATAAATATCTTAAACTCTAGACTCTGGACACTGTACTCTAGATAGAAATAAGAATTATTGTTTAGAGTATAGAGTTTAGTGTCTAGGGTAATACAATTATCGTTTTACTTCCACTTCTGCATTTTGGCAGCATCGAGAAGATTTTTGAAGAGATAAAGAACGTCGAGTGGCCCGATTCCACCAGGTGTAGGAGTGTAATATCCTGCAATAGGGTCAACTTCCTTTTCATCATAATCCCCTTTTAGTTTTCCATTTTCTTTTCGAATACCAACATTAATGAGAATTGCCCCTGGCTTTATCATCTCGGCGGTAAGAATTTTTTTTCCGACTGCGGGGATAATAATATCTGCTTCCCTATAATATTCATGAGGATTGGGTGTTTGTGAGTTGATACCCATGAAGTTTATCTTCACTTCGCTAAATGTTTTAACCAAAGGTCTTCCACCGGTGATACCTTTTCCTACAACAATAACCTGCTTATGTTTGAGGACTCTTCGCAAAGCTTCAAAATCCTTTTTTTTGTTGATAAATAACCCAGCATCTATCTTTGGATGAATATAGATGTATTTTAAGAGCGTCAGTACAGCAAGTCCCAACGGGGAAAAAAATTCAGTTTTTCTTCTATGGCCCTCAATTTCCTTATTGAGTGCGACGAAGTCGAACATACTTTCGGTAATGAGCTGGGGCGGAAGAGGTTGTTGTACAATAATACCGGTGACTTCCGGGTGCTGGGACATTTCCTTTATTTTTCGCAGGAAAGGTTCAAAGGAAGGAGCCGTTTTGTATTGAATAAGTTCAAAGAGGATACCGAGACGTTTTGCAGTTTGATGCTTGATACGAACGAAGGAACGCTGTTCATCTGAATCTCCGACCAAAAAAACAACTACTTTAAGTTTATTTTTCTTACTTAACTTCGCCACTTCTTTTTTTAACTCAAGTTCAAGTCTTTCTACCAACTTTTTTATCGGAATTATCATTTGTGTAGTCTAGTATACCATGTTGGAGGCTAAAAGTCTATATCAGCGTGGCGCTCACTACCTTGTCTGTCTTGTCGGAAAATCGCATCAAAATGACACCTTTTGCCGTGCGTGAACGAGGTGGAATTGAGGCTAACGGAATTTTGACTATTTGACCTGAATTACTGGTCATGATGATAGTCGTATCTTCTGGATTGACGATTTGGACAAATCCGATATTACCCATTTTTTCATCAACCGAGGCTACCTTCACTCCTTTTCCTCCTCGATGTTGGCCTTTAAACAAAGCTAAATTTGTCTTTTTACCGACTCCCCGTTCACCGATTACTATAATATTCTTCTTGAATTCAGCCTGAGTGAACACTTCTGCTGCAGCCACCAAATCTCCCTCAGCAAGTTCAATGCCCCTTACTCCAATGGATGATCTGCCGGTATGCCTTACTTCTTTTTCCTTGAATACGATAGCTTTTCCGTGCTTAGTGGTAATGATGACATTCATCTCACCATCAGTCATCTTTACCCACAACAGCTCATCATGTTCTTCCAATTTGATAGCTATGATACCATTGGAACGGATATTCTCAAATTCCTCAAATGTCGTCTTTTTCACGGTCCCTTTCTTGGTACACATAAGGACAAACTTCTTTTGGAAAGCTGCCAACTGTTCCTGTTTTGTCGTAACAACTCCACTTGGTCCATAGGTAAGAACAGAGGTGACAATTTCATCAGGCCGTAAAGCAAGCAGATTGACGATAGCCTTACCTTTTGAAGTGCGTGATCCAACAGGAATATCCCATACTCTATTCTGGAACATGCGACCTTGATTGGTGAAGAAAAGCGTATAATCATGTGTCATCGCTGTCGTAATATAGTAGACGTTGTCTGTTTCTTTTGTTTCAATCCCTGAAACGCCTTTTCCTCCTCTATTTTGGACTCTGAATGTCTCTCTTGGGACTTGTTTTATGTACCCTTCTTTCGTAAGGACAACAATGACTTCCTTGTTTTCAATTAACTCTTCATCCGTAATTTCTCCTGGACGAGATTTGATTACTTTTGTCCTCCGCTCATCGCCGTACCGCTCAACAAGTTCAAGAAGTTCTGTCTTTATTACTCCTAATATTTTGAATACATCTCTTAAGAGTGATTCCAAATAGTTTATAAGTTTTCTGAGTTCCTTGAGTTCTTCCTCGATCTTTGATCGCTCAAGTCCCGTCAATCGTTTTAACTGCATGTCAAGAATAGCTTGGGACTGGATGTCCGAAAGGCCAAATTTTTTCATGAGCTTTGCTTTTGCGTCTGGTTCGTCCTTCGCTTTTTTTATGATTTCAACAACCTCGTCGATATTGTCGAGTGCGATAATATATCCTTCCAAAATATGCGCTCTGTATTTTGCCTGTTTCAGCTGATGTTCGGTTCTTCTGGTAATTACGGAAACTCTATGTTTTAGATAATGCTCCAAAATAGTGTGAAGTCCCAGTGTTTGGGGGACTCCATCGACCAATGCGACAATGTTGATGGGAAATGAAGTCTGCATTTCGGTAAACTTGAAGAGATTATTCAATACTTTCTTATACTGAGCATCCCTTTTGAGTTCGATTACGACACGTATCCCATCTCGGTCAGACTCATCTCGAAGGTCTGATATACCAACAATTTTCTTATCGATAACCAAGTGGGCTATTTTTTCCACAAGATTTGCCTTATTCACTTGGTAGGGCAGTTGTCTAATGACAATGGAAAGCCTGCCCTTGTCAAGCTCTTCTTCCTCAACCTTTGCTCGAATAAGAACTTTCCCTTTTCCGGTAATATATGCCTGTTTAATTTCATTCCATCCATAGATAATGCCATGGGTTGGGAAGTCAGGTCCTTTTACATGTTCGAGAAGTTCATCGATTGTAACGTCGTATGAAAGAGGGACGTCGGTTGGTTTCATTAGTTTCTCTTCCTTCGCGGTAACCGTTTTTTTTGCCTTATCTATCATGAGGCAAATTGCCCCAACAAGCTCCGTGAGATTATGGGGGGGAATTTTAGTTGCCATACCAACGGCAATACCTTCGGCCCCCATGAGAAGGAGGTTTGGTAATTTTGCGGGGGTGAAAAGGGGCTCTTTCAGTGTCGCATCAAAATTATCAGTCCAATCCACGGTATCTCGATCAATATCATCCATCAACTCATCCGCTATTTTAGATAGCTTCACTTCTGTATAACGCATCGCAGCTGGAGGATCTCCATCAATCGAACCGAAGTTCCCCTGTCCCTTAATAAGCGGATATCTCATCGAGAAGTCCTGCGCCATTCTCGCAAGTGATTCATAAACAGGGGCATCACCATGAGGATGATACTTACCCAGAACCTCTCCAACAACCTTCGCACTTTTTGAGAAGCGAGCACCTGAGGTTAGTCCAAGTTTATACATCGCATACAAAATACGTCTGTGAACTGGTTTAAGGCCGTCACGTATATCTGGCAGTGCGCGAGACACGATAACCGACATGGCATAGTTAAGGTACGCTCGCTTCATTACTGAAACTATTTCTTCGTTTACGAGGCCCTTCTTTGGTAATACTGGTGCCGCTGTTAGTTCATCCCGTTTTTTTTCATCCATAGATTTATGTAATCAAAAATTCACTTCATACCTGCCTTAATCGATTCATACGCTTTATCTTTACCTAAAAAGTTTTTTGTTTTTACCCATTTTCCTACTTCAAGTTCTTTATAATGGTTGAAGAAGTGCTGTATTTTCTTTTTTTCTATTTCATTTAAGTCCTCGATGTCTTTTATATCAGCAAAAAAAGGATCAACTTTTTCAACAGGTACCGCCAATATTTTTGTATCGATTCCTGCTTCATCTTCCATTTCTAGCATTCCAATAGGCCGTACGGAAATATATACTCCTGGTTGAACTGCATAAGTGGAAATGACAAGTACATCGACTGGATCTCCATCTTCAGCGTGAGTGTTTGGAATGAATCCGTAATTAAAGGGATAGACCATTGTTGTGAAAGCGAATCGATCCACTTTCATAAAGCCGGATTCCTTATCCAATTCGTACTTTATGGGAGACCCCTGTGGAATTTCGATGACGACATTCACTTCTTGGGGTGGGTTTTTTCCGACGGACAGTTTTGATGTATCCATAGTATTATATATAACATGTAACGTGTAACATGTAGCATACAACAATCCAAAATGTTGCGTGTTACATGCTGCGTGTTATATGTCTAGACTGGCAAGCTTTGCGTGGGTAACAATGAATTTCTTGCGTGGAGGTACTTCATCTCCCATAAGCATAGTGAACACGTGATCTGCCTCCTGCGTATCCGCGATCATGACCTGTTTCATGATCCTATTTTCCGGATTCATCGTTGTTGCCCATAACTGTTCTGGGTTCATTTCTCCCAAACCTTTATATCGTTGTACATTTACGTTTATCCCATTTGAACCGATTCTTTTTACCATTTTTTCTTTTTCATCTTCAGAATATGCATATTCAATTTTCTTGCCTTGTTGGATTTTGTACAGCGGTGGTTGAGCTACATACAAATGACCGTTTTCCACAATCTGTGGCATGTGACGAAAGAAAAAAGTAAGCAGAAGCGTCATAATATGTTCACCATCCACATCAGCATCTGTCATGACTACTATTTTATGATATCTCAGCTTTTTATAGTCAATGGTTTCTCCAATACCCATACCCAGAGCGATGACAAGATCCTTTATCTCCTTAAATGCAAGAACCTTGTCGAGATATGCCCTTTCCGTATTGAGGATCTTTCCTCGAAGAGGAAGGATTGCCTGATATTTTCTATCCCTTCCCTGTTTTGCGGTACCACCTGCCGAATTACCCTCAACCATAAAAAGCTCTGATAGTGCAGGATCTTTTTCTTGGCAATCAGCAAGTTTACCGGGAAGAGCAGATCCCTCAAGAGCGCCTTTTCTCATGACTGCTTCTTTCGCTGCTTTCGCTGCAAGCCGTGCTTTTTGAGCAAGAAGAATTTTCCCTAAGATTTCTTTACCGACTCGTGGATTTTCTTCAAAGTATGTGTCTAGATACTCAGATACGGATTGCTGAACAACGGACTGCACCTCAGAATTACCAAGTTTTGTTTTTGTTTGGCCTTCAAACTGCAGATTGGTTGAAGGCATTTTAATGTAGACAATTGCGGTAAGACCTTCTTTTACGTCGTCGCCTGTGAGAGCATCTTCGGTATCCTTTTGAGCAAGCTCTTTTCGCGCATAGTTATTGATACTCTTGGTAAGAGCTATTCGGAAACCAGTAAGATGAGTTCCCCCCTCGTGTGTGTTGATGACATTCACAAAAGAATAGACACTTTCGGCCATTGAATCGTTATATTGGATGGCTACTTCAACTTCTTTATCTCCTACCAATTTATTAATAAAAATTGCATCGTGGAGAACTTTTTTACCTCTATTTAGATCGCTAATAAGAGAGAGGATTCCTCCATCAAAGAAGTAGGCTGTTCTATCACTCACCTTTTTATTGTGGATTTGAAACATGACTCGCTTTATGAGGTAAGCCCGCTCTTTCAACTGTTTTTTAAGTGTGGGATAGTGGATTTCTATTGTTTCAGTGAAGATTGATTTATCTGGGATAAATGAAACGCCAGTTCCCTGTTCAAACGGGAAATTCATTTTGGATGTTTTTACTCTTTCAACTTTTCCTTGGGGGATTCCTCGTTTATATTCTTGTCGATATAGCTTGCCGTCCCGTTTTACTTCTACGATGATATGGTCTGAAAGTGCATTTACCACTGAGGCGCCGACTCCATGAAGACCACCGGAAATCTTGTATGCACCTTGATTAAATTTGCCTCCTGCATGGAGCTTGGTCATGACAATCTCAAGAGCAGAGATCTTATATTTTGGAATGATATCAACGGGAATACCTCGTCCATCATCTGTAACGGTAAGGTAGCCGTTTTCTTCTATGGTTATTCTGACGTTTTTTGCAAAACCGGCCAGTGATTCGTCAATTGAATTATCGATGATTTCATTCAAACAATGATTTACTCCCAGTTGTGAGGTAGTGCCGATATACATACCTGGTCTCTTGCGTACTGGTTCAAGCCCTTCAAGGACGACAATTGAGTCTGCACCATAATCAGAAGAATTAGTTGCCATAAGAATAGGATTATAGAAGAATTTTCGGCAAATTGCAACCTATGCTTGCACGCTCGAATTAGCCTTACAAACCTCTGAGGTTTGTAAGAGGCGCTAATATAAAAATAACGTTGTTTTAACAGTCTAAAATACCATTTTTGCGGCTTATAATCCCTTGTATTGAACTCTGATTATTTAAATAATCAGAGTATGGTTCAATTATCAAAGAGGAAAGTCAAACCTGAGATTGAAGCAAAAATGTTTAGACTTATATTTGATATTGTTGGAAAACAGAATAGTTCAGATCAATTTAGCGGAGTTATTAATGGATTGTTTTCACCAATTGAAAAACGAATGGTTTCAAAGAGACTAGCAATATTTTTGCTGCTTGTTAAGAAGGTAGAGTGGAAAACAATCTGCAATATCTTAAAAGTATCCAATGCCTCCGTATCAAAATGCCAGATGATACTTCTCAATAATAGCGAAATTCAAAATGCGTTTAGTTTACTTGTAAGTAAAGCAGAAATGAGTATTTTTTTTGATGAGCTATTGCTGGCTTTCTTTGGGCCAGGAACTGCATATACGAATTGGAAAAGTGGCTGGAAGAGAAAAAGAGAATTGGAGCAAAAAAAAGCTGAGTTGCTATAATCACTCTGATTATTTAAATAATCAGAGTGAAAATTACAGCTGGATGTAGCGATTTATAGGAAGATGATGAGAGGGATAACAATGATTCCGATGGCCATAGTAAAGGCAACGAGCGCGCTGGCAAAGGGCAGATCCAGGTCATGCTCCACAGAAAACGCAACAGCCAAAGCAGCTGCTGGGGAGGCTGCAGAAATAAGAATTACTTTTTGCCCAATGCTGGATATCCCAAGTAAAGAAGTAATAATATATGCTAAAAACACCGAAACACCCATAATAATTCCAGCAGATAGAACAAGTTGAACAAGATTTTTTCTGTTAAAAAAATAATTGAAATTGAGGAGCACCCCAATACTCACAAGGAGAAGAGGATTTACAAATTGCGAAAGAGTGGTTTTGAAATTGGTAACGATGACCGGTAATTGAAATGTTGTCATACCCACAATAACTCCTAAAATGAGCGCAAATATCATAGGATTTTTTACAAATGAGAGAATACCTTTCTTGATGCCGAGGTCTTTTTTGTTTCCCAAAGAGCCAGCAAGAAGATAGACAACTGTCCATGCCATAAGTCCATTTCCTAGATCATACATAAATAAATACTTGAGATTCTCTACACCATAAAAAGCCTGAATAAAAGGAAGTGCGAATACGAGAGTTGCAGATATTCCTGAGGCTGCAATAAGCGTGCCGATTGTTTTATTCCCAAATCGCAACACCTTTCCAGTGACATAACTAATTCCAATCAATAAACAGGATATTACAACAGAAATAATAGGGTAGACAGAGAGAGAGAGTAGTCGAACTTTGTACTAGCAAATGACAGAAATACCAAAAGGGGAAGCGGAAGATAAAAAAGAAATTTAATAGATTTTCGAGCAAAGTCCTCATCTACTATTTTTTTTATTTTGGAAAAGTAACCAATAAAGATGAGTGAAAAGACTGAAATAATGATTTGAAGGTTTTTTATATCCATAATGGGATTATATCAAAAAAAATCCCCCTGATTGCTCAGAGGGACTTTTTTGATGTGTCAAGTTCTAAATCATAGAGGTCCTTCGACTTATCCTTCGACGTTGCTCAGGATAGCTCAGGACAGAAATGAAGTAACAGTTTTACTTCATTTCTGCTTTTGCACCGGCAGCTTCTACTTTCTTCTTAGCTTCTTCTGCGACATCTTTCTTCGCATCTTTAACTAATTCGTAAGGCAAAGTTTCTACTGCTTTTTTTGCATCCATTAATCCAAGGGTTGGATTAACTTCTCGAACTGCCTTAATAACAGCTAGTTTATTAGCTCCTGCTTCGGTAAGCACAACGGTGAATGAAGTCTTCTCTTCAACTGGTCCCGCTGCTGCTCCTGCCGCGACTGGCGCTGCTGCTGCTATTGCGGTTACGCCGAATTTATCTTCGAGGTATTTTGCAAGTTCAGCCATTTCAATCACTGTTAATGATTCAAGTTCAGTTGCGATTTTTTGCATTTTTTCATTGAGTTCAGCCATTGTGTGTCACCCCCTTTTAAATATGGTAAAAATAATAACAAATTACAGCTTAGCCTTTTTTGACCTTAGCATTCAAGACCATGACAAATTTTTGCGTGGGAAACTTAATTCCAGCTACAAATCGTGAAATTGGGCTTTTCATACTTCCTATAATCTTGGCCATGAGCTCTCCCTTGCTTGGGAGGCTTGAAATCTTTACCATTGTGGGAGCATCATATGCAGTTTTGTCAAGAAATCCAACCTTCAGAGATAATGTCTTGTCTGTCTTGGCAACTTTCGCGAATGCATTCATCCCATGTGACCAATCTTTGCCTAAACTGATTATTGCAGTGTTTTCCTTAAGGGATTTGGCCATTTTTTGGAATGGACGCAGGTTTCCATACTCTTTCTGAGCCGCAAGCTTATTAATTGATTTTGTAAGGATTGTGTTTTTGATTACTCTTACGTTAGCTCCCGTCTTAAGAAGCTCTCTTCTTAATGCTTCAAGAGCGATATGCTTTGTCTTTTCGAATTTAAAGAGGGCGAAATTATCAGATTGTGTAAGAAAATCTGTAACAACGGCAAGTTGAGAAAGTTTTTTTTGATTTTTCATTTTGATATCACTTTCCCGTCCTTGGGCGGGATATTCTAGGAATTAATAATTAATTTTAATGACAAATGTCAGCCTAGAGTCGTAATGATTTCTCTAGTATAGCACAGACCACCAACAATTACAATTTTTAATTACCAATTAACTCTCTCCCAGCAGCTCCCGAAGTGATTTGACTTTTCGTTCTCCCTTATCATCCTCTTTCTTCTTAAGTGTTGCCTTTTTAGCTTTCATTTCTGCTGCGAGCTGTTGCTTCTTCTGGAATTTCTCCACTTTACCCTTCGTATCGAGGAATCTATGCTCGCCGGTATAGAAAGGATGGCATTTACTGCAGACTTCAATATGAATTGATTGTTTTGTCGAACCTGTTACATAATTGACACCGCATGAAGAACAGATAACCTTTGCATCAATATAATACTGTGGATGTATTTGTGCTTTCATAGTAGTAGGTAAACTGAACAATGAATTTAGATTATACAGTCAAAGAGTAATAAATTCAAATACAAATTTTTACAGCTAGTTGGTTTAAGCGAGTTTAGCAACCTGAATAGCTTCAAAAACCTTTTCCCACTTGCCTTCCCCGATAATATCCTCAAGATTATGAAAGCTTTTGCCGATCCGGTGATCGGTGAGCCTATTCTGAGGAAAATTATAGGTGCGGATTTTGTCGGACCGCTCTCCCGTTCCTACGTTCGTCACAAAGGATTGTGTTGCACCCCGTTTTTTTTCTTCTTCCAATTGGTAGAGCTTGGCAGTGAGAAGCTCCATGGCTATTTGTCGATTCGCAAGTTGTTGTCGTTCCCGACTGGCGGTTGTCACTATGCCGGTCGGTTTATGGATAAGCCGGACGGCAGTTGAAACCTTGTTTACGTTTTGACCACCATGTCCTCCCGATCGAAAAAATTGCCATTCTATGTCGGAGGGATTTATCTTTAAATCCGATTGAATGATTTGAGGGAGGACGACAATGACACAGGTGGATGTATGGATTCTGCCCTTCCGTTCGGTTTCAGGAATCCGTTGAACTCGATGGACACCCGTTTCAAATCGAAATAAGGAAAATGCATTCTCTCCCTTCAACTTCAAAACGTCATCATCCATGTATGACATCTTAATATTGTGCTTGAGGGCGAACTTCGCATAGGACATAATAAGCTCCTGCATCCAGAGCTTGCTTTCATCTCCCCCCACTCCGGGAAGTGATTCGATAATGGCGATGTTGGGATTAATCAGCATTTTTTAATTTGAGGATAAGATCCTCCGTTGTTAATTCAGTCTGTTCACCCGTTTGCATGTTTTTTAATTTCAATTTATTATGTTGTATCTCTTCGGGACCGAGGATAATGACATACATAAAACTTTTACTGTTGGCGAACTTTAGCTGTTTTTCCAATTTATGCAAGTCAGGATATACCTCGATATTTATACCTTTCATCCGCAAAGTTGATGCTAAATTCAAGGACGCTTTACAAGTCGATTCATCGAATATGGTCATTAAAATCGTTTGGGAAAGTAATTCATCTGGAAAAATATCAAAAAAATCTGCCGCTTCAACCATACGATCAAAACCAAATGCGATACCAACGGCAGGAATAGAAACCCCGCCAAGCTGCTCAATCAGTTTGTCATAACGGCCACCCCCTCCACAGGAACCCACCGTGTAGCCAGGAAGAGAAACCTCAAAAATCATACCGGTATAGTAATCCAATCCTCTTGCAAGATGGGGTGTAAATTTGAGAGCTGATTTTGGTATTCCCAGATCAACTGCATATTGTATGATGGATAGTAGGTTTTCATTCGAATTAGGAGTATTTTCAATACGCTCAACAATGGTATCTGCCTGAACTTTATCAAGTCCCTTCCTTTGAAGTTCATCAGAAACTCCACCTTTTCCGATTTTATCTAACTTATCGATTGATTGGATAAGTGACATTACGCCAACTTGACTGGTTGCATACGGTTCTAACATGGCAAATAGAATAGCTCGGTGATTTATTTGCAGAACAACCTCTTTATACCCTACATTCTTATATGCGAAATAAGTTGCTGCAAGAATTTCAGCATCGGCAAGAGGTGAAGTTGAATTAAAGATATCTATATCGCATTGGGTAAATTCGCGATATCTTCCCTTTTGTGGTTTGTCTGCTCGGAAAACATTCTGAATTTGATATCGTCGAAAATATTTGGGCAATACGTTTTGGTATTGAGCAAGTACCCGGGCAGTAGGAACGGTCTGATCATATCGCAAGGCCAATTCTCTGTCGCCCCTGTCCTTAAAGGAATAAACAAGTTTATCGGCCTCATCTCCATATTTACCCAAAAGTAATGATGCATACTCAAGGGTGGGTGTTTCGAGCGGTTCAAATCCATAGCGCTGGAAAATTTCAACAACTTTTTTTGATACATAATTTCGCTTTTTCATATCTTCAGGAAGAAAGTCGCGGAATCCCTTGAGAGTTCTGGGTAGAATGGTTTTCATATGTATATTATATAATTCGTAACTTGTACCCATCTTTTACATCTTCTATTTTATATCCTTTTTCCTCCATTTGTTTTCTCAGTTCATCTGCTTTGGCATATTCTTTTTGTGCTTTTGCCTGTTTTCTCTGTTGTGCTAGATCGATAATTTCCTGGGGAATATTGGTTGCTTTTTCTTCTTTCAATAAATTAAGACCAAGCACTTTATCAAAATCCTCAACAAGTGTCCTCTTTTCGAAATCAGGAATTTGGCTGTCCTTTAACATCGTCCAAAGTGTTGCGATTGCGATTGATGTCTGAAGATCGTTGGAGATTGCATCAATGAATAAGTGTTTATATTTTTGTGCTTGAACTGAATGTATTTCCTCTTTACCAGTATTTTTTTTCAATTCAGCAATATACTTCCTCATTTTTTTATATGCTTCGTTTACACTTTCTGCCGCCTTCCAGGTAAAGTTCATAGGTTGTCGGTAATGGGATTGCAACAAAAGAAGTCGGAATGCCATAGGATGAATCCCTCTTTTCGTAATATCCTCAATGGTAAAGAAATTCCCCAAGCTTTTGCTCATTTTCTGTCCTTCAACCTGTAAAAAATGATAGTGCATCCAATAATGAACAAATTGCACTCCATTTGCCGATTCCGACTGTGCAATTTCATTTTCATGATGTACGGGAATATGATCTATGCCGCCCGTATGAATATCGATGGTTTTTCCCAGGTATTTCATACTCATTGCTGAACACTCAATATGCCAACCTGGAAATCCATCTCCCCATGGACTTTTCCAATGCATAGTGTGATCCTTAAATTTGCCAACACGTTTAAACCATAATGCGAAATCCGCTGGGCGTCTCTTTTCTGGGTCAACGTAAATATCGCCTCGTGTTCCCTGTTTTTTTTCATTGCCCTTTTGGCCAGATAATTTTCCGTACTCCTTAAACGATGCGACGTCAAAATAAACCGACTCTTTTGTTTCATACGCATTGCCTTTTTGAATAAGGGTGGTGATAAGAGAAATCATTTCCTTGATGTGATCTGTCGCTTTGCATGTAATGGTGGGGCGAAGAATATTGACCGCATCCATTGACATGAAGAAGAAATCAGTATAGAACTTTGCTACATCCCAAACGGTTTTTCCATATTTACGGGCACCCTTTTCCATTTTATCTTCTCCCTGGTCCGCAT
>Ga0210006_1002247_pt1 | contig 12805 bp, 13 predicted proteins | sample CryGey02umfilter_2_FD_185452 | JGI IMG/M metagenome (GOLD analysis project Ga0210006, IMG submission 185452) | Groundwater microbial communities from aquifer in Utah, USA - Crystal Geyser 4/10/14 0.2 um filter (SPAdes) (version 3) | ecosystem: Environmental > Aquatic > Deep subsurface >... | reverse complement strand
CTTTTAATTCTTTAAATTCCAATTGAATTGTTTTTCCTACAGTTGCCTTAGCTTTTTCTAAACTTACTAATTTTTTCTCATCGTCATTAAGATCTGTAAGATTTTTCTTTTCTCCAAGATAGTTGTCTACATCTGCTTGAGTTAAAACTGCAGTGTTAGCAAGCTCCACAATAATATGACTTTCTCCGGCTAAATCTGATCTGTAAATGTTTGGTTCGGATACACCTAGTGCATTTACACGTTTGTTAATTACTTCTTGTACACCATTTACAATGCTGTCTTGGTCTGCTTCCGGTACCTTTCTTAAGTCGATTTTGTAATCGAGCTGAGAACCTCCTTGAAGATCAAGTCCCAGGTGAATTTTACTTTTTTCAAAGAAATTCGGTAAAAATGGAAGAATTTTTTGTTGGGTAGCTGACGGAAGGTCAAAATATCCCAAGAATAGGGTTACAATCAGAATCGCTAGCAATTTCCAGCTTAGGTATTTTTTCATGTTTTTTTAGTTATTTATGTGAGATTTATGTAAATTTTTGTCTAATTCTGGGTCATTTCCTTTTCCGTTTCTTCCGTAATCGTCATGCAATTTTACTACGTCATCCAGTTCAGGAGTGGAAACCTCAAAGATCTCGCTATCCTCCAGGGCTTCTAAACGGTGGATAGTATAGGGACGCACATCAAATTTGTCACCGGGATTTAGTATTTTCTCTTGCAGACTAGCTTCCTCTGTGCCGTAGATAAGTTTTACTTTACCTTTATATAGGTACTGGGTTTCTTCTTTTTTTTCATGATATTGCAAACTATACCGGTGTCCTTTTGTGATATGCAGGATCTTTCCGGCGTATTTATCCGTATGAGCAAACCATATTTCTTTCCCCCAAGGCTTAAGTTTTATTTCTACCTGATGATCTTCCATCTTGTTGAATTTATGTCTGGCCTAATATAATGTAAAAAGCCCTTGTTTGGAAGGCTAATCTTTAATTTCTTTGATTCTTTTACTATCTTTCTTGTGGCAATGTAGGGTTCCGGCAGGTGTATCTATGATGATTATATCCTTTAAACCTAATGCTCGAATTTCTTTTGCATTGTCTGCGTAAATAAGGCATCCTTCGCATTCCAGTAGTTTTACAGGTCCTCTTGTGATGTTTTCTTTCGGTGATGATGCTAATTCTTCCCAAATTGTTTCCCAATTTCCTATATCTGACCAGCCTAAATCGGCTTTGATTATGCGAATTTGTGTTGGATTAACTTTTTCCATTATTGCGTAATCGATTGAGATCTTTTCTAATGTTGGGTAAATTTCTACGGTTTTTTCCGGATTTTCTGCGATTTCTTGAAGTTTTTTGTAGGTTTCCGGTTGATGCTCTTGGTATTTTTGCAAGAGGGTAGAGGCTTTCCAAACATATAAGCCTGTATTCCAGAGGTAATTGCCTTCTTCTAGGAACTTTTCAGCAGTTTTTTGATCCGGTTTTTCTTTAAAACTGTCCAGTTTAAAAATATTTTGTGCTAGCTCTTCTCCCAGTTTTACATATCCATAATTGGTATTTGGTTCTGTTGCTGTTACTTCTATTATGTTTAAAGTGTCTTCTTTGTTCGCGATTTCTTCTGCAAGTCTTAATTTTTCCTGTAGTTCTTCTTTGTTTTGAATTAAATGATCGGCATAAATTATGGCCATTACTTCTCCCGGATGGTTTTTTTCTATAATTGTAGCGGCGTACCCGATACAAGAAGCAGTGTCTCTTAGGGTCGGTTCAATTATGATATTTGCTTCCGGTATTTGTGGGCAAAGGTCTTTGGTAAGAGTGAAGTGCTTTTCGTTTATGGCGATATAAATATCTTCAGGTTCAAGAAAATCTAAGCGCTCTATGGTTTCTTCCAGCATGGTTTTATCGGAAACCAGTTTCTGAAATTGCTTGGGTTTTTCTTCTGTTGATAGGGGCCAAAGTCGGGTTCCTCCACCTCCGGCTAAAATTACTGCTTTCATGTGGGGGATTCTAGCAGGAAAAGAAGGGTTGGGGAAGTGGTGAGAGGTTTTCCATCACCGGTGATGAGGTGGGGGTGGGTGTGGGGGTGGGGATTTTCGAGTTGACAGGATTTGGCGTTTTGAAACTTTAGTAGGGAATTTTTGCCGTGATCGGAGTTTGTGGGATTTTTGAAATTTATTGCCAAACCACGGCGAAGCCGGCCTGTATTGTTGAAATTTGAAGCCACAAATGCGTTGTGAAAATCAGCTGGTTTTGCAAGGACAGAAAATGTTTTATTTTGGCTTTTGTTAGCCATTTTCGGCTTGTTTTGCTTGGCGGTTTTGCTATTGTTTTTATACACTTCCTAACAAAAAATAATGATGAAAAATCCACAACAATTACACATTGAATTTGTAAGACTTGCAGGGGCGAAGCGAAATCTGGAAAACCGTCTTGTGCAGATGTTGCCCGAAATTTACGCCAGCGGAATTTGGAAAAAATATGCCAAAGACATCGAAGAATACGCCGGCAGGTTTGGCGATATTGGTGGTAGCACGGTCAGAAAAAGACTGAACCTCGAGAAATATGTCGAAGATAAACCGCATTTAAAAGAAGCCATCGGCAAAGTCGGCGTGCATAAAGTGGTTATGCTGGCCACGATAGCAACAGTTGAAAACGAAGAAGCACTTGCCGACAAAGTCTTGCATATGAGCAAAAGCGCGATTGAAACCTTGTCAAAAGAGTTGAGACAAAATGATGGGCAAGTGGGGCAGCCATGCCATGCCGTAGCCAAAATTCTAAGCATCGATCTTGATGAAGAAATGACCTTCCTCTTCCTGAAATTCAAGAAAAAATTCAAAAACCTCAGCAACAAGGAGGTAATGCGAAAATTGCTTGAAGAAGCCGAGCAACCGGCTAAACCTGCAAAACTCATCACCGGTGATGAAAAATCCATCGCGAAAACCAAATCCCGCTATATTCCTGCAGCCCTCCGCCGCCAAACCATCGGCAAAGGACAATGCCAATATCCGAATTGCAACCGGCCATATAATCATTTGCATCATCCTGAGAGGTTTGCAAAAGTGAGAAATCACGAGAAGTTAGTGGCATTATGTACTGATCACCACGAATTCATGCACAACGGCTTGATTGACAACGAAGCACAGCCCGGCTGGGCAATGAACATCCACAAAAAGCCGGATGCAATCGACCTGCTTTACCGCAACCATCGGCATTGCTGCTAAGTTGCGCTTGTTTTTCGTTTGGGTAGGGGGCTTATGTACAGCGTGTAGGTGGCGCGAGAGCCTTCGCTTCTTGTTGACATTGAATATCCCGTACTCTCCCAATCTTCTGATATTCTTCCCGTCCAGCCGTATTCACTGAGAATTTTATTCAGTAATGCTTGGCTGGCCGCCAAGTCAGGATTTCGTATGGTGTTATAAATGTGACCATATTTATCAGGCAGTCTGTTACTGTTAAGTATGGTATTTGTGAACATTGGCCGAATTATCGGTTCATCTGTTAAGTCTATGATTAGCGAGATTGGCTTTTCTACACCACTGTGTTTATTTAATGCTGCAATAAGTTTCTTTGCCAGGCATGCTCTTAGGGCTACTTCTTGTTGAATCTTTTCGGCTGCTTGTTCATTTTGTGCCGCCGCTTCTCTTGTCTCTGCGGCTGCAGTAAAATCGTCAGGAGTGGGAATTTGGGGCGATGTGGTTTCGTTGTCCGGTTCAATCACTTCGCTCATTGTTTATGGTTTAAATATTTGGGGCTCATGATTGCCGAAAATTTGTATTTTGTCAAATTTTTGCTACACTTGATGCATGCATAAATTAGTCTTAATCAGGCACGGACAAAGTGTGTGGAATCGGGATAACCTTTTTACAGGTTGGACAGATGTGGATTTGACGGAGCTTGGTGTGGAGGAAGCGAAAAGTGGCGGACGTTTGTTGAAAGAAGATGGTTTCGAGTTTGATATTGCTTTTTGCTCGGTGCTGAAGCGCGCTACGGAAACTTTGGATTTGGTTTTGAAGGAAATGGAGGTGGAAAATTTGCCGGTTGAGTATTCTTGGAGGTTGAATGAACGCCATTATGGCGCTTTGCAGGGCATTAATAAAGCTGATATGGCAAAATATTGCAGTCCGGAGCAGGTGCATATCTGGCGCAGGAGTTATGATGTTCCACCACCATCTTTGAATGAACTTGATCCGCGTTTCCCAGGAAATGATCCCTTGTATAAGGATGTGCCGCGTGAAGATTTACCTTTGACTGAATGCTTAAAGGATACGGTTGAGAGGGTTTTACCTTATTGGTATGAGAAAATTGAGCCGATGATCAGGGAAGGGAAGCGAGTTATGATTGTTGCACATGGAAATAGTTTAAGGGCGCTTGTGAAGTATTTGGATAATATATCTGATGAGGAAATCCCGGAGTTGAATATTCCAACGGGAATTCCTTTGATTTATGAATTGGATGATGATTTAAAGCCAATTAAGCATTATTATTTGGGAGATGCCGAAGCAGCCGTTAAGGCTGCGGAGGCTGTGAAAAATCAGTCTTCTAAAGCTTAAAAACTTAAGGTTCCCAGATACCAATCTAGGATAACTTCTCCATAAAATAGACTTATGATTATTCCTAGTACCATAAAAGGGCCGAAAGCTATTGCTGTTTTTCCTTGAACCTTTCCACGTAACATCAAGTAAATGCTAAATACTGCACCTATGAAGTAAGATAGGATAATGGCTAATAATCCTTTTTCCCAGCCAAGATAAACTCCAACAAGTAGTCCCAATCTTAAATCTCCTCCTCCAATCCAACCACCTTTTGAAATTAAATATTGAAATAGAAAGAATGATAAAATTCCGGCACCTCCTATTAACATGCCAATTGCAGTTGGTGTTCCAAAAATAAATCCTCCGGCTATCGCAATTATAATTGCAGGGATGGAGAAATTATCCGGTATTTCTTGATACAGAAGATCATAAAAGAAAATTGCCAATAATAGGCTCATTTCTATCATGTGAAACATGAGTTGTGAAAAAATGTTCCAATCAATTATATAGTTTGAAAGTTGGGGATCTATAATTGAGGGAATGGTTTGAATGAAATTGAAATTAATAAAAAGGCTTAAGAAAAGTAGAGCTGTGGATAGTTCCAGTGCGATATAGTGAACGCTTATTTTTTTGCCGCAATAGCCACATTTCCCCTTTAAAAATAACCAGCTTACTATTGGTAATAGATGATGCCAACGAATTTTTTTCTTACAAGAGGGGCACATGGATCTGCCTAATAGTGTACCTTTTTTCTTGCTATGTAGGCGATAAATGACAACGCTAAGAAAGCTGCCAATGGCGCTTCCAAGTATAAAAATGGTAGTTGCAATGATGATATTCATAGGTTTGTTGTTTTATAATTTGCAAGTTCTTTTTCAGTTATTTTATTAAACCTTATTGCGGCAAGATTGCCAATTGAATTGCCATTTCCTAAGGTGTAGGCGCGTTTGTAATATTCTTTTGCTAATTTGTCCGTGCCCTTTTTTTCATATAACCAGCCGAAGTTTAAGTTGGCGGCATCGAAATCACTATTCATTGCTAAGGCTTTTTCTAAGTATACTTTTCCTTTTTCAAAATCATTATTTGCTGTGTAAGCCCAGCCAACGAGGTTATAACTCATGGCTTCTTCGGGATGTTCCTTTAATGCTGTAAGTGCTATTTCCAATGCCTTTTCCGGTTTGTTTAATTTTTCTATTGCCAGCCATATGCTTTTTGTGAAAACTTCCATGTTGTTTTGATTTATGGAAAGTAATTCTAAATAATTATTCGCCGATTTTTCGTATTCTTGTTGAATTAGATATAAATCTCCAAGCTTGAGCTTTAATTGATCCACCGGTTCATAACCGGCCTTTTCTGCTGCTTCCAGATATTTTATTGCTGTATCAACGTCATTATCGGCAAAGTAGGCAAGTCCAAGGTAAAAAAGCGTTTGTGGTTGATCGGGATTTAGGGCTTTTGCTTGTAATAGGGCATCAATTGAATCCTTAATTTTATTAGTATTTAGATAGGCATATCCAAGCACAATCCAGGCATCTCGGTAATCATTTTTTACATTAAGAATGTCAAAGAGATAGGGAATTGCAGCGTTATATTCCTTAACTTCAGTTAGGGCTTTTGCCAACATTAATTGAAGAAATATTGGGTCAGATTCTTTGTAATAAGAAAAATTTTTGAAGGCATCAAGAAATTTTTGACTGTCATTTCCTGGGATTTGTTCAAAAAGTTTTTTTGCTTGTTCAAAATCTTTTGCTAAAACATAAATAATTGCTCGATAATATTTAACCTGGGCGTTTTCTTGATTCAGGGATAATATTATTTTTTGTGCTTCGTCTGGTTTTTTTAATCCAAAATATGCTTCTGCCAGGGCAAGTCTTGCCTCAATAGAATTAGGATTTAATTTTATCGCTTGTTCAAAGGTGCCTTTTGCTTGTTCCGGCTGGCCATCTTTTAAGTAAGCGTTTCCTAATTTCATTAAAGGGTCGCTGGAGTTTGGGTTTAATTGTGCGGCTTTTTTATAATTTTGAATGGCTCTTAGTGTGTAACCTTCGGCGAATTTTTTGTCTCCATCCGCAATAAGTTCACTATAATTCAAGTCGGATATTTCGTTATCAAGAACCGGGGTATCTTTTATTACTACCTGTGGGTCTGTATTTTCATTGGTTACCGGAAGAATTTCCGGTTCAGTGTTCGGTTTTGAGACTGTTATTGCAATTATGACTGATCCTATAAGGATTATTATCCAGAGGATGGATAAGACTTTTTTCATTGAGCTATTTTTTCTTTAAGTGACATTGAATTTGCTAGGCATATTGCTGCAGCTATTGCATCTGCGGCATCGTCCGGTTGAGGTGTCTCTTTCATTCCTAAGGTTATTTTTACCATTTGTTGGATCATTTTTTTGTCTGCTTTTCCATATCCGCAAACTGCCAATTTAATTTCTAAAGGTGAATATTCATTAAATTCAACTCCTCCCTCTGTTAATTTTTGGATTATTACTCCTCTTGCTTGTGCTACTGCAATTGCAGTTTTTACGTTTTTTTTAAAAAATAATTTTTCTACTGATGCATGATTAGGTTTCCATTTATTAATCAAACTTTGCATATCTTCGGCAATTTGGTTTAGTCTGATATTTGCATCTAATCCTGCTGCTGTTTTTATGCAGCCATAATCTAGAATTTTTACTTTGCCTTTTATATTATCTATTATGCTGTAACCGGTGGTTGCTGTTCCTGGATCTATTCCTATTATTCTCATAAGGTGATCGTTGATATTATGCTTTCTTTTCTGCTGGCGTTACATACCACGATTATTTTATTTCCTTTTTTGGCGAATTTTTCTTTTTGTAAAAGTTTTTTTATTTCATTTATTTTTTGATTATTGTCTTCCGCCAATTTTTTCACGATTACGTGATTAATTCCCCAGGTAAGAGTTAGTTGTCTTGCTGTTTTTGCATGTGGTGTAAATACCATTATTGGCGTGTAAATTCTATGTTTTGCGATGTGGTTCGCGGTATATCCATCTTCCGTATAAACAGCTATTAATGCTGCATTTGAATCCATAGCCATTTCGCAGGCGTTAAGACAGCTCGCGTTAATAGGGGACATGTAGTGCTTATTGAACACGTATTCTTGGAGTTCTTTGTGGTTTTGTAGTTCTTTTTCAACACTGTAAGCTACTTTTGTTAGTGTTGCTGTGGCTTTAATAGGATATTTGCCAACTGCGGTTTCGTTCGAGAGCATTATTGCGTCGCTGTGATCAAAAACAGCATTTGCTGCATCTGAAATTTCTGCACGGGTTGCTCTTGGATTTTTAACCATTGATTGAAGTACTTGAGTTGCAGTTATGACGGGTTTCCCCAGGCTGTTAGATAATGCAATCATACGTTTTTGTACGATTGGTACTTGTTCGGCTGGAATGTCCGTGCCTAAATCACCTCTGGCAACCATGACTGCATCTGTTGCTTGAATGATTTCTTTTAGATTTTTTATGGCTTCGTGTCTTTCAATTTTTGCAACAATTTTGACATTTTTTCCGAATTTATTAATCATTGCCCGGAGGTCTTTGATGTCTTTTGCTGATTTAACAAAGGATAGTGCTACAAAATCAACATGATGTTCCAATCCGAATTTTAGGTCTTTTTTGTCTTTTTCTGTGATTGTTGCAATTGTTACTGAGCTATTTGGTAGGTTTACGCCGTTGCCGCTTGTTACTTTTCCACCAAATTTCACTTTGCAGCTAATTGAATTTGTTCCTATTTTTTCGGCCTTTGTTTCAATTAAGCCATCGTTTATTAACACGCTATCTCCGGCTTTTACATCTTTAATTATTCCTTTATATTTAACCGGAATTGTTACTTTGCCATCTTTTTCTATCCCGATTATCTTTCTTATTGTAAGAGTAATTATTTGATCTTTTTCCACATTTATTCCATCATTCGGCATTTCTCCTACGCGTATTTTAGGTCCTTGTAAATCTTGTAAAATCGCTATGCGATGCCCTGTTATTTTTTCCGCTTTGTGGATGTTTTTGATAAGCTTAGCGTGACTTTCGTAATCACCATGCGAAAAATTAAGTCTGGCAACATTCATGCCGGCTTGAATAAGGTTTGTAATATTTTTAACCGTGTTACTTGCAGGACCAAGAGTGCAAACTATCTTAGTGTTTTTTGTGTACATTTTGAATGAGGTAAATTCACTAGGGATTATAACAGATTCTGCTTTGAAGAAGTATGTTTCTTTATATCCTTGAAAAGTTGGATAAACGTTTCATCCAGATAGGCATTTGCTCTATCTTCAGGATTCTGTTCAGGGTTTCTATATAGATCAGGGAAGTGATTTACTACTAAAATATAGGGTTTGCAACTGTTTTTTTCTTTGCCAAACATAAGGTCAAAGCCTAAAAAATAGATTGAAATATTGATCAATTGTTACAAAGTGTACGCCGTCGCCGTCTAATCCATCCTTCTCGATATACTTTTATAAATACCATTTTCCCATTTTGGCGATTTCGTCATGGTAGGAGTAAAAATTGTCTTTCCAAAAATTATTGATGAGATACTCAATGTAAAAGTGGGCTTTTATTTAACCGTTACACTTTTTGCCAGGTTACGAGGTTTGTCCGGATCATTTTTTCGTAAAACGGCCAATTGGTATGCAAGAATTTGGACGGGGATGATGTTGACGATAGGGGAGGTGAATCCGCTGTCCGGTACTCTTATCCAGTAGTCGAAAACTTCTTGATTGTCGGGTGAAATTCCTATTATATAGCCGCCGCGGGCTTTTACTTCTTGGGCGTTGCTGAGTATTTCTTTTTTGTTTTCATCGTTGGCTACAAGTGCGATAACTGGTGTGTTTTTTGATATTAGGGCAATTGGTCCGTGTTTTAGTTCTCCTCCTGCAAATCCCTCTGCATGAATGTATGAAACTTCTTGTAGTTTAATGGCGGCTTCCAGGGCAATAGGGTAGTTGATGCCGCGTCCGATGATGTACATGGATTCTACGTTTTGTATTTTCTTGGCAATTTTCATTATACGTTCTTCGTAGCGAGGATTTAGCATGTCGTTAATTTGGCTTGCTGTTGTTATTATTAGTTGTTTGCCGAGATTAATTCCACCGTCGCAGGCATAAGCTAATAGTGTCAGTATTGCCAGCTGTGAGGTTGTTGCTTTAGTTGATGCAACGGCTTTTTCCGGGCCTGCTTTTATTGGAATTACGATATCGGAAATTCTTGCCATGGTTGAACTTTCTACATTTACTATTGAGGCGATTTTGCAGCCCTTCTTCTTGGCGATTTCTATTGCTTCCAATGTGTCCGCTGTTTCTCCGGATTGTGAAATTGTAACAAGTAGGGTTTTATCTGTGAGAAAATCTTGATAATTTGGAAATTCAGAACCAAAACTGAAATTTATGTGTTTTTTGGCTATTTTTGCAAAAAGATATTCACCGACCATGCCAACTTTTCCGGCTGTTCCGCATCCTATAAAATAGGTTCCGAAAGCTTTTTTTATAGCTTGTGCCAGCTCTTCAATGTTTTCCGGAGTTTGGTTTATAGCACGATTTAGGGTGTCTTTTTGTTCCATGATTTCTTTTATCATGAAGTGAGGGAATTCTCCTTTTTCAGCGCTTTCAATATCCCAATCAATTTCGATGATACGTTTTTTTACAGGTTCATTTCTTTCGTTGTCATAAAAATCGATCTTTTTATTAGTGATGATGCAAATTTGATTGTCATCCAGATAAATCACTTTTTTTGTGTATTGTAAGAAGGCTGGAATATCTGATGCAACAAAATATTCGCCATCTGAGCCAACGCCAATTATTAGCGGCGAGCCTTTGCGAGCCGCGATTATTTTGTCTTCATCTTTTTTAATTACAACAATAGCGTAGCGTCCTTCAATTTCTTTGATTGCCAGTTTAACGCTATCTTCAAAGCTATGAGTTTTGCAGTGTTCTTCAATTAAGTGAGCGATAACTTCTGTATCTGTTTGTGAGATAAATTTATGGCCTTTTTTTTCGAGATATTTTTTTGTATCCAGGTAGTTTTCAAATATACCATTGTGTACCAATACAATTTCTTTGTTTTCAGAAAAATGTGGATGAGCGTTTTTTTGTGTTACTCCACCATGTGTTGCCCATCTGGAATGCCCAATTGCTAAATGTGAATTGCCAAATTGATGTTTAGTGGATTTGTGATCGCCAATTTTGCCCACTTCTTTGTGAATTTTAATGTCATGACCATTTTTGTAGGCTATGCCCCAAGAATCATATCCTCTATATTCCAGGCATTTTAGTCCCTCAATAACCATTCCTGGTGCATTGTTTCGATGTCCGTGGTAAGCAAAAATTCCGCACATATAATTTAGTCAAATTTGATGCTCATTATAGTTGAAATTTGCTAAAAGTGGAGGAGGATTGATTGACAATGATTAGATTTGTTTGCTGATCTTGGTGAGGTTTTTGTTGCCTCTTGGGGTGATTAAAAGCATATCTTCGATTCTGACGCCAAATTCGCCTGGTAAATAGATGCCGGGTTCAACTGTTATTATGGAGTTGGTTTTTAGTTTTCCTTTAAAATTTACTGATAATGCCGGGGTTTCATGTATGTCTAAGCCAACTCCATGACCGCCGGCATGACCGTACCGGTCTCCATATCCGGCTTTAACAATTATGTCCCTGGAAAGTGCATCTGCCTTTGCTCCGGTCATGCCGGCTCGTATGTGCTTAATTGCTTCAAGCTGTGCGCGCAAAACCAGGTTGTATATTTCTGTCTGTCGCTTGGTTGGTTTGGCTGTAAATATCATTCTGGTCATATCTGAGCAATAATCTTTGTATTTCATGCCCATATCTATCATAACAATGTCGCCCTTTTTCAGAGCTGTTTTTCCTGGTGAATGGTGAGGGAGGGCGCTATGAGCACCAAAGGCTACAATTGGTTCAAAGGAAATGTCATTTGCGCCATATTTATTACTAAGTTCTTTTATCCTCCAGGCTAAGTCAATTTCATAGAGTTTTGTGCTACTTTTTTGTACATACCATTTTTGTATAACTTTTTTGATCTCTATGAAGACTTTTTCGTTTATGCTCTGGCTTTTTAATGTATATTTAATTTCTTCGTCGGTTTTGATTTCGCGAATGGCTTCAATTTCACCGGAGATGTCTATGAATTTTATTTTGCCTGAAATTTTTTTGAATTTTTTGTAACGGGCAAGGGTTAAATTAGATTCTTCAATTCCTAGTGTGTCAATTTTGTGTTTGCTGAGTATTTTTTTCCAATTGGCTATATCTTCAACTTTAATTCCGTTCTTTGTGCCATTTGTTGCTCTTTCGAGGTATCTAAAATCAGTAAAAAGATATTTATTTTGTCCTGCTAATAACATAAAACCGGAGGAGCCGTTGAAGTCTGATAGATAAGCGATATTTGACTTGTCAGTTATGAGTTTTGCTTTCAAATTTAGTTGTTTTTTAGGAAATAGGTGATTATTTCTTCCGCTTCTATCAAATCTTCGGGCAGCCCGTTTAGTGTTCTACTTATATGTTGTCTTTGGTAGCCAAGTTTTAACAATGCATCCATGACATCGTTATTAATTTCTGCTGATTGATATTCTTCCGGTAAGCTTTCAACTTCAATTTTTCCCTTGAGTTCTAGAATAATGCGTTTTGCGGTTTTTTGGCCTATCCCAGGTATTTTGCAGATGAAAGCGGCGTCTTCATTAACTATTGCTGACTTTATTTTATCTGAAGGTGAGTTAAGAATTTCCATGGCAACTTTTGGCCCTATGCCATTTATACTGATTAGATTTTTGAAAAATCCAAGTTCTTCGTAGTTTGTGAAGCCATAAAGGTCAAAAGCGTCTTCGCGTACGTTGCTGTAGATGAAAAATTGGCAATCATTCGTTTCATGTATTTCGGCAAGTTTGCTGGCGCTAAGATTTACATAGTAACCAACATTTCCCGTGTCTAGGATGATTCCTTTATCTGTTTTTTTTAGTATTTTTCCTTTTAGGTGAGCTATCATGACTTTTGTTATTATGGGACGCCTTCGGCCTCTGTTCGATTATTTTTTTGAGATTAAAAACACTTTTGCCCGATACATGCATTTTTGTAGTTTTGCGTTTATCTTTTTTGGCAAATTCTTTTACAATTTTTTGTTCCAGTTCTTCATCCATGCTGTTTTGAACTTTTTAAAGCTGCCTTTCTCAATGTGCTCGCGGATCTGTTGCATCAAGTTTAACAAAAAGTGTAGATTGTGGATAGTCATTAGACGCATTCCCAAGATTTCTTTTTCCGCCAT
>Ga0210006_1002246_pt1 | contig 12806 bp, 9 predicted proteins | sample CryGey02umfilter_2_FD_185452 | JGI IMG/M metagenome (GOLD analysis project Ga0210006, IMG submission 185452) | Groundwater microbial communities from aquifer in Utah, USA - Crystal Geyser 4/10/14 0.2 um filter (SPAdes) (version 3) | ecosystem: Environmental > Aquatic > Deep subsurface >... | reverse complement strand
AACACCACTAAAATCACCATCCCGATATATTTTGGAATAGTGGATTTCTCTTGACTGAAGTAGGTATCTTTTTTCATCAAAATCGTATTATGTTTTTTTAAATGCACCGTTTACTTTTATCATAGCCCTACCCGAAAGACAAGGGGTCATGAGGCCGCTTACCCGAAGATACTTTTATTTTGAGGGGTGATTTTTAAACCACTTTCTTTGATGAGCTCACCGTATAATTCCCGTTCTTTTTTGGAAAGTTTTTCCGGAATATCCACAATGATTTTGACATAATGATCTCCTTTTTCACTGCTTCCCACTCGGGTCACTCCCTTTCCCCTCAACCGGAATACTTTACCACTTTCCGTTCCCTGTGGGATTTTTAAAATGGTTTCGTCATAAATAGTTTTCACCTTTATTTCATCGCCTAAAACCGCCTGCAATACATGAACGTGTTGAGTGGTGTGAATATCATCTTTGATTCTTTCAAACGTTTTGCTTGGGGTGATGCTGATGTGGACGAACAAATCACCATGGGACGCGCCCTGCATGCCGGCTTCGCCTTTACCGGTTAGTCTTAACACGGCTTTGTCATGAATGCCTATCGGTATTTTGATTTTAATGATGCCATCTTTTAATATTCTGCCTTCCCCCCTACACGTGGTACACTTTTTTTCGGGGGTTTTTCCATTTCCTCCGCAGGTGCTACATACGGCGGATGTTTGAATTTGCCCCAGCGGGGTGCGTTGGATTTTTACTTTCTGACCCGTTCCCTGACAGTCATTACAGGTGACCATTTTACTGCCCGGTTCATTCCCTTTGCCTTCACAATGAGTGCAGCTTTCGTAACGCGATAAATTCACTTCTTTTGTGGTCCCGGAAACGGCTTCTTCAAAATCCAATTGAATGACAATTTCGATATCGCTCCCTCGACTTTCTCTTGCTTGCTTGCCCTTGGCTCCGCCTCCGCCGAAAAAAGTATCGAAAATGTCGCCGAAATTGCCGCCAAAATCAAAATTAACGTTTTGAAAACCTCCAAAATCAAAACCTTCAAATCCGCCAAAGCCGGATCCACCCCCCCCTTTGTCAACGCTTCCGAATTGATCATACTGGGCTCGTTTTTGTTTATCGCCTAAAATTTCGTACGCTTCAGTTACTTCTTTAAATTTCTTTTCGTCTCCTCCTTCCCCTTTGTCCGGATGACATTGCTGTGCGAGTTTGCGGTACGCCTTTTTGATTTCCGTTTCACTGGCGTTTTTTTCGACACCAAGCGCTTTGTAATAGTCCATGAAATTTGAAATTGGAAATTGGAAATTCTGACGTAATGTCAGAGTCCGATCTTGCATCGGACTTGAAGCTTGAAACTTGTCTGTCGGAGTTCCAGCTTGTGAATTGTACTCAAAAATAGCTTGAGTTTCAAGGGGGATTCTATCCTATTGGTAAGCCCATTGGTGAACCCATTGGAAATTCAGATTCGATTTATTTCAATCGTTCGTTCATCACGTTCCAATCCACGTTTCGCAAAAAGGTTTCCAGGTAATCCGTTTTTTTTGTGCCGTAATCGATCATGAACGCGTGTTCCCAACAATCGAGCGCCAAAACGATTTTTTGGCGAACCGGAAAACCGATGTGGTGTTCAAACATCATATAATTATGCAGTTTTCCGTCCACTTCACTTTTGGTGGTCACTACCCAACCCGGAGTGGCTGTCGCGGAAGCTTTTAGGTCCGTTAAGTAAGCGTCTATCGATCCAAACGAATCCACCAGCGCGCCTTCTAATTCCGCGGAACGCGTTGTGGTTTCTGCCGTTAGGTTTTCAAAATAATACTGATGCAGGTAGGCACCATTAAAAGCGACGGCCTCCCTTCTTTTGAGCTCGCTGTACTCGCCGTAGCTGTAATTGGTCAGCGCACGATCGGCGTTTTGTAGCTTGGTTTCAATCTCATTCAGTTTTTTTACATACCCGGCATACAATCCCAAATGCGCTTCGATTTGGTTGACGCTCATGCCATCGAGCTTGCCGATAAGGTGACTAAAATCTTTGATGGGATGTTCCATAATGTTTTATATTAAGAAATAATTTGATTTTTCATTGTAACCCATTTTTTTAGAAAAAGACATTATTTTGAATGGGGAAATAACTGCATTGTGGTGTAATTGGTTTTTTATTTTTTGTATTCCCTCAGACCTTAGATAATAAGATGAATAAGCGACACGAAGAAAAAACACCGTAACAGTCCCACCCGAACATACCTGTTCGGTACGGGCGGGCAGAAGCGTATTCTCTATTTTATCAGCTCAAATGCCAAAAATTGGCATCCCTTCTTTTGTGAACCGATATTTTGTGAAATATTCATCGAAAATTTGAGATTGTGCAGGGCATTGAAACAATTTCATCAAAAATACCCCCATCGTTTCCCCACCACATCATCCGGAATGAACATGATTTTATCATTCACCTCAAATACCTTGAGTACCTCAGCCAAAGGCTGATCCACCTTTGGTGGAAAATCAATAAACACCACATGCCGGAGGATTGGAAATACACATTTTTGAATCCAGAGCATGGTGAGTGGCTGGATGAAAGCTTACTGTTCTTCTGATTTTTCTTTCGTTTTAAACCGCTGTACTACCGTGATTTCTTTTGGGTTGGGCAAAATTTCATTTCCGGCACCGTCGCGAATGTTTTTAAGTTCTATTTTGTAGCGCTCCAAGCTTTGCGCGGTCATTCCGCTCAACTCCAATCGTGTTACGGTCGGTTCGACCATTTCGGCATACACTACCTTGGCGTCGTCGTGAGTTTCGCTTTTTTCATCCGTGTCACGGATGACATAATGTAAGGCGTCGCTTGTTGAGGTGTTGTCCATCGATTCACTCCAATAAATTTTAATTGTGTTCAAATCCTCAAATTCCTGTTCAATGGGGTAAGGCGGCGTTTTGTCAGGCAGGATCTGTAACTCAAAATCTTTGTCTGATGGGATTTTGCCTGTAAAAACAGCTCGGTTTTCACGCGTGGAAAAATCCTCGCTATCGGCAAACGTTCCCTCGGGGGTTTCAACCGTGATGCTGTAATCCATTTCGGTGCCGGATTGTTTGATCACACGCAATTTGTATTGGCCTTCCGTCACGTATGTTCGGGGAAGTGAGTACGTGTAACTCAGCACGGTTTTACTGCCTGCCGGCATGATGATTTTTGTGCCAATCGACGTTCGGTCATCTTCTTTTTCAATCATGCTGTCTGTCGGACTGTTCTTTACTGTCGCGTTTCCCGGAATATAAACGCGCAAATACCCTTTGTAATCATCGCTGTACGTGTTTAAAAACCCCGGAAAACGCAGTGTCACTTCCGTCGTTACTTCCGGTACTTCTTTGGTGATGTTCACGTAATCATGGATTTCTGTCTGCACGTAACGGTCGGCTTTTTTACTCCCCAAATTGGCCAGATTTACCGCCAAAAAATCACTTCCTTCCGGTACCTGCAAGGTGTTGCCCCATCCCTTTTTTACGATTTTTTCTTCGAGCCCATTGCCTTTGAACCAAAAATAAATGTCTTTTTTGTGAATACTTTCCACAATTACCTTTCTTGAATCAAGCGGATTCCATTTGATTTTTTTCATCAATTGACCTGCCAATTGTTCCAATACGTTTTTTCGTTCCTGCAACGCTTTCCCGTCGTGCCTATCCACATTGTTCACCGCGAATTCCATCTCGTTGAACAGATTTTCCGGAGTGATTTTTTTACCGTTCAATTCCACATTTCCCAGTTTTTTTGCCAGGTCTTCGATGACGCTAAAATTAACAACGATGATTCCATCCACATCTTTTTTAGGGAATTGTTTTTGATAAAAATCAATCAACGTTTTTGTTGCGCCGGGGAAGTCCGCATCCCAGTTCGCATCCCTAAAGGTATACCCCTGGTACCATTCATTCCCCAACAATTCCTGTTGAGGGTAAGGAGGAGTAACGCGGTTTGCTGTTTCGATATCGTAAGAATTGTGGAAGCTGATCTGCCGTGGAAAACCGAGCAACGTGTCCAGATTTCCGTACGCCGTAATAAAGCCGCCTCCCGGGCGCAGTTCGTAATTATTTTGGAACAAGATCAGATAATTTTTGCTAAAAAAAGTGAGCCGTAAATAATGATTTGCGAAAAAGCGGAGTTCCCCCATTTCCAGATAAACCACGAACAAAAGTCCGAATAAAATGCCTCCCGCAAGGAGTAACCATTTTTTCCAACCCGCGGATACGAACGGTATTTTAAAGAATTTCCCCCGTTTTTTTGTCTGTTTGTTTTGGTAAGGGCTATAACCTGTTTGCATATTTTTTTAATTAACGGGGGTATTATAGCATATCAGTGATGGAGGCTCTACTTAACTTCCCTGTTTTATGTCAGCGAATGATAATAGGTTTTTTGGGGGTTATGCCTATTTGTGATTTATGCTAGAATAAAATCAAATCAAATAAATTCATTCTTATGTTCAAAAAACCAAAATGCAGTCCGCCAAAAACCCGTATTGCCGTTGTCGGTACGGGGATGGTCGGTTCTTCTTTTGCGTACGCGGCCATGATCAAAGGATTGGCGGCGGAGATCATTCTCATCGATGTGGACGAAGCACGGGAGGAAGGGGAGGTGATGGATTTAACGCATGGTTTGATCGGAACCGAAACGGGCAATGTGTGTGGGGGCAATTTAAAAGATTGCGGGAATGTGGATGTCATCATTATTACGGCTGGGGCGGCGCAAAAACCGGGAGAAACGAGACTCGATTTGGTGAACAAGAACATCAAAATGCTCAAAAGCCTGATCAAAGGCATGGGGCAACTCCGCTCCGATACGGTGGTCATTCTCGTCTCCAATCCGGTTGACATTCTCACATACGTTGCCAAAAAAACCATCAAACTTTCCGAGTCTCAAATCTTCGGTTCGGGCACATCGCTCGATACGTCGCGTTTGCGTGTGAACATCAGCCAGCGACTTGGTGTCAATCTTCACAATGTACATGGTTATGTAATGGGCGAGCATGGCGATTCGGAATTTGTGCCGTGGAGCCTGGTGAATGTGGCTTCCATTCCTGCTCAAAAGCTCCTGACCAAAAAACAAACGGATGCCATAGAAAAGCAAACGCGGGAGGCGGCTTACGAAATCATTCAACGTAAACGGGCCACTTATTATGGTATCGGCGTGGTGCTCACAGAACTTGTTGAAAATGTATTGCATGATAAAAAGAGCATTGTTCCCGTTTCCACCATTCCCGGTAAAGACTATGGTATGAGCGATGTTTCGCTTGGTGTGCCCGCGGTGATCGGGCGTTGCGGCGTCCTGAACGTTTGGCCGGTTGCGCTCAATGCTGATGAAAAAAAGAAGCTCAAATACTCCGCGGAAGTGCTGAGAGGTATTTTGCAAAAAATAAAAATATAGTGTAGAATGAAGACTCGCTCTTCACTTTTTTATTTTTTTTCAACATAAATGTGAAACGCGCTGATATTCCCAAAGGTCTTGTGGAGCCATATTCGGGCTTTTTTGATGTTCTTCAGGGGGTGGATAGCGGGGCAATTGCGGCGCGCATTTTACTCCGCGATTTCCTTGCATCGGAGCTTTCTCGCTTGGCAGACCTCGGTGAGGATCCTGCCCTTTTTTTACCTCCGGATGCGAGAGGCCGTTATGAACTTTTTTCGGGTGATGTCCGGCATTCTGTTTTGCAGGCAGTTAGTGGAATTGATGAGATTGCTTTAAGAGGTGCCTTACAAAAGGTGCGTGAGCGCGTTGCCGAGCTTATTTCCGCACGAAAGGTGGAGATTTTAGCTTCACATGATGCTTCTTCACTGCCAGAGCCCGATAGCGCAGACACTCATTTGTCGGAAGACACGGAAGTGGCTACCCTCCTGCGTTTCGAGCTGTCCGCTATTCTGGCTTCATTGGTTCGGGCATACAATGTCGATGTGACCCATTTCCTTCCACGGGCGATGAGGGGCTGGTCTTTCGATCCTGATTCAAGACTAAACTTGCAATATCAGTTTTTTCAGGTTTTATTGGGTCACGGAGGTGCCCGTGAGCTTAGAATGTGCTGTAGGGGGGCACGCCAGTATGCCGTTAATTTATGGAAAATCGCTCAGGATGAGGGTGAACCTCCTCTCTCCGATGAATTCGCGGTGCTTGATGGCAATTATATACCCCCTCCGGTTGACGCTGAAGCGGCTAAAAAGCTGGAAGCAAGGCTTAGGGAAGGAACAGTCGCTATTGTTTCCGATTCACAGCATCCTGTGCAGGCCTGGGGTGAGTTGTTGCGGACGCTCGTTTCTCTTGGCATTTTGGACAAGAACCTATTTGAGTGGTTTAGGAGACAAATTGCCGTGACTTTACCTTCCCGGGAAGAAGGTCATCCCCCTTGTGCGGGAACTACCGTCCGATCATTTTCTACCCCATCTCCATTTGTTCGCAGAGCGGGAGATCGTAGGAAAGCCCCATCAACCATTCACGCCGGTCCCGGTCGTGGCAAACGTTATACAAGCCCTTATGTGTTTATTCCGAATCCGGTCCGAGGAAAGGGAAGAAAAGTGGCTTAGGGGGAACATTTTGTTTGTTATTTTTCAATAAAACGGGTATCTTTTACCCCTTTATTTTTAGTATGTCTCCCCGCTTGCGTTTATTTCCATCAACGGTTTCGGATTTTTTAAAACTCCCCGAAGTGGAGTCTGTTTTAACTGGGCAAGGATCTGAGCCATTTATACGAAGGGCGATCCCATCGATACGCTTTCAGTTGAAAAAGGTTTTTCCTTTTCATCCTCCGTTCCGTGGCTCTCCGGAGCCTCCTACTCTTCGGCAATACGAACAGCTTGTTCAAAGTCTGCTCCCAATCTTTCATACCCAAAATGCTTTACGTGACGCTATTTTGAAGGTTCTGGAAGAGGGTATTTTTGCCCTGAGCAAACAGGCGGATGTATTTTGCCGGGAACTGCCTGATTCGATGACACCGGTGCCTGAGTATTGTAATGGTCGTCCGCTTCCGTACAATGGCTCCGAACGGGATACAAAACGATTCGCGAAGGGCGTTTTTTTGAGGGGAATTATGTTGCCGGAGCTACCGCGATGGCTACGTTGGTCTCTCAAAATTCATCGCTGGCCTACGATCCGGGAACTGTGGGACTGGTGCTTAATGGGGCTCTTTGTTCCCATCATTCGCACGCGGCGATTGTTTTAGCCCATCATTATCTGCGTTGTTTTGGCTTTAATAACCGCTATGCCATTCGGTGTTGCGATTTGCTGAATAAAACTTCTCTCCATTTGTCCGCGCGTCGGCAAATCGCGATTTATTTAAGACCGGGTGGTTTTCAGGGGCATTCTTATAGGGAGGCGAAGTATCTTGACACGGATTCGGCTTACCGTTTGGCGGATTGGCCCGGGTTTGTTGAGGCGGCAAAACAAGCTTTGATTCAGCGTATTTATGGTTCGCACTCTGTTTCTTATGATGATTTGATCATCGGGTATTTTGAACACTGTCAGGAATTCCACATTCCGTTTGATCAGGATTTATCCGAGTTATGGACTCAGGCGAATATGTGCATAGCAGATCGGCGAGATGATCACAGAGCCTCTCGTTGATTTATTTTAAGTTCGTCCTTACAATGGATTCATTCCCCTCATCCATTTTTATCATGTTTAAAAAGTCGCTTGTCATCGTGGACCTTGAAACCAGTGGGGTAGACCCCAAGGTGAACGATATTATTGAAATCGCGGTTATTCGTTATGAAAATGGCAAAGAAGTCGGTCGTTTCAGTTCATTGGTAAAAATCAATTATAAGCTTTCCCCTATCATCACCGCGATTACCGCGATCACGGACGATGAAATCAAACAGAAAGGGCGACCGCTCAAGGAAGTGCTGGAGGAAGCGATGCCTCTTTTACAAAATGCTTATGTCATGGGGCACAATGTCAATTTTGATGTCGGGTTTTTAAAAAAAGCCGGTGTGAAATTGAATGAGCTTGGGTTGATCGACACTTTGCCGCTCGCTCAGATCGCCTTTCCCCAAAACGGCAGTTACAGTCTTGAAGTGCTGAGCGATGCATTGGGGATTGCTCACGAAAATAGCCACCGTGCCATGTCGGATGTGGAGGCGACTTTGGATTTGTTCAAGTGTATTTGGGATGTTTTTTGCCGGTTGCCGGAAAAGGGGATCGAAGTCATCGCTCAGGCTGTCTCCCGCTCCACTTGGGAGTGCGGTGTGATTTTTGAAGAAATAAAAGGGCATTCAGGCAAGTTTGTTTCTCCTGTCATTCCGGTGGAATTAGTCAAAAATATCAGCGTGTCACCTCTTAAGCCTTTGGAAATCGACACTCTTTTTAATGAGAAAGGAGTGATGCAGCGTGTGTTTGAAGGGCATGAGTATCGTCCTCAACAAATCGAAATGGCACAAAATGTCATGAACGCTTTTCGGAACCGTTATCATCTCATCTGCGAAGCGCCGACCGGTGTCGGAAAATCGATGGCTTATCTTTCCGCGGCTTTCAACATCGCGATTTCAAATAAATCCAAGGTGGTGATTTCAACCAACACCATCAATTTGCAACAGCAATTGTATGAAAAAGACGTTCCTCTGCTTCGTGAGCTTTACATGCACGAAACTCATCATCCCGGGCCACGGGTGGCTTTGCTTAAGGGACGTAGTCATTATCTCTGCCTACGTCGTCTTGCCGAGTTCAAACGTCGCACACGCTTCAATCACGAAGAAATCGTTCTTCTCATCAAAATTCTGGTATGGCAGTACACCACTTCTACGGGCGATAGCAGTGAAATTTATCTGACCCGTCCGGAAACGATGATTTGGGATTTTGAACTGTGTTCCGACAAACGTTTTTGTTCTCCTCAAAAGTGCAAACCTTACGGCGAGTGCTTTTTACATCAGGCACGCAAAATAGCCGACGAATCCGACATCATCATCGTCAATCACGCGCTTTTGTGTGCCGATTTAACGAGTGACGGCAGTTTGCTCCCCGAGTATCACTATCTGGTCATTGACGAAGCGCATCATTTTGAGGAGACGGCGACCAACGCTTTTGGAATTGGCATTAGCGAAGAAAGTACGGTTGTTCCCATCAAAGCCATTCAAAATCATCTCGATGATTTTCAGCGACGGCATGCCAAGACCCTCTTTGGCAGTGATCCCGTTTTTGAGTCTATCGAAGTGGCCTTGGGAACATTGCCCGATCTCTTTCAATTGGTCGAGAATTTTTTCAGTATTGTCGCTTTGTTTGTAAATCGCAATGTTTCCGATTCCGGTTATATCGAAAAACTGCTGATCGATCGTGTGATTTTGGGGACCTCTGAGTGGTTGAATCTCAGCTCTTCCGTGGATGACGTTTCCCATCGTCTGAATGAATGGATCAAACCCCTCCGGTCACTGCTCGACCGATTGTTATTGGTTCAAGACAACGCGTTTCCCGATCAGGATGTTTTTGTGGATGAACTTTTACAGGAAATTGAAATCCTTAAAGAACAGATCACTCACCTTTCCCTCTTTTTCAAAGAAGAAACTGCTTCCAGTGAGGTCTTCGTTGACCATCAGATCCGATGGATGTCTTCCGATCTCAATGGGCATGTCGCGATGCACATGGCACCCTTGCTGGTGGGTCCGAAATTACAGAAAATCCTTTATCAAAAAAAGCGTTCCATCATTCTCACTTCCGCCACTTTGGGCATTCAGTTACATCAAAACGATTCCAATGAGCCCGCACAACATCCTTTCGCTTACTTGCGTAAAATGCTCGGGTTGGATGAAACGTTTGAGGAGCTGATTCTCACTTCGCCTTTTGATTTTGAGTCTCAGGCGTATGTATTGTTGCCAACCGATAGTCTTGCCGTGAATCATCGCGATAGCATGGGGCAGGTCGGTCGGTTTTTTTCCGACCTTATTTCCAAAGTCCATGGCGGAATATTGGGGTTATTCACTTCTTATTCTTCCATAGAAACGCTATACCTCGACCTGATGAATCGTCCCGAAATACAGCAAACCCGTCTTTTGGCTCAGCGCATTAGCGGTGGGCGCAGTAAGGTCATGAAGGCTTATCTCAATGATCCTGAGCGTTCCGTTTTGTTGGGCACGAGCAGTTTTTGGGAGGGGATCGACATTCAGGGGGAGGCTCTGACGGTTCTGGTGATTCATAAAATCCCTTTTGATGTCCCCAGTGATCCTATTTTTGCCGCCCGTTCGGAATTGTTCACCAATTCTTTCATGGAATATTCCATTCCACGCGCCATTTTGCGTTTTAAGCAGGGGTTTGGGCGACTCATCCGTTCCACAAAAGACTACGGCGCTTTGATCATTTTAGACAATCGGGTTTTATCCAAAGAGTACGGTCAGCTTTTTTTAAAAGCTTTGCCGGACAACATCACGACCGAGAAAATACCGCTTTCCGGCATCCCTTCCAAGGTCAGTGAATGGCTTACATTGAGTCGTGAAAATACGAAGGATTAGTTATATGAGGACGAAGATGACTGAAATCAACAATAACTAACCATTCAGCATTTTAGTCTGGAATACTTCATATCGTCCTAGTTTTGAAAAATTGATTTCAAATTCTATGCTATTGATTTTATCTATTCTAACAGTATCAATTCCCAGGGCCTGTAGTTTGCTGTAGGTTAATATTTCACCTTCTTTTAGTTTTAAAATATCTCTTAGTATCCACTGACCTAGTTCTTTGTTTGAATAGGACATGAGAGCTTTCCCACCTTCTTGACAAATTTTTGATTTCATTATTTTTTCATTTGGTAGCTTCAAGCTGAAAGGAGTATCTCTGTCGGGAAAAAATCCAGGAAAATTTTTGTGAATTAATGCGGGAACGGGAATATAAACTTCGTTTGGATGACGCTCTCTTCCCCCCGCATTCCATTGATTGAGTCCGCTTTTTTCAAAAACGGTTTGATCCTTTCCGTAGAGTGGCAGATACACAGTCCCTTGTATTTTTACCCCTTCTTCGAATACTAATTTTCCTTCTGCAAATAGTTTTTGTAAATCTCTGATAGGATCTTTTAGAATTTGAACATCAATTTCATAAATGGAAGGTTTTGTTATAAAGCGCTTAAATAGGGTACTTTTTGATTTGTTGAATGCGTAATCGTTTTTTCCATCATTGAATATAATAGAGCCTTTTTTCTCCTTTACGTTTTTGATATTTGTTATATCAACATAATCCATCGGTTCTTCAAAAATCAGAAATTTCCCCTTTTCTCTCAACACACAATGATAAAGGGATTTTTTCAGATTATGATTGTTTTCTGTGAATTCAATTCTCAGATTTCTAAGTTCCGCTATTTTTTTTATTTTTTTTTCAGTTGAAAGTGTTTGGTAAAGGGATCTGTCGTTATTAAATTCAGCTATTTTCTGAAAAGTTTTATGATTATTTGCCAAAAAAGTTTTTAGCCCAATCCCGATACCTTCCTTTTTTGCATCCGCAGAAACATCACTTCTTGATAGATCTTCCGCACCAAATGCACGACAAAAGACCTTTTCTGCAATTCTATAATATAAGTATGGGATTTCATTCTCGGAAAATAAATTTGAAAGGGCACCTGCTATTTTCAGATAATCAAAATAGCTTTTCTGGCTAGCTTGTTTTTGCGTAAGTAGGAATGACATTTTGTGGATATTTAATGGAATATGATTTATAACGATTCTTCGATTCATATGATTGGTATTTAATAGCTTGTGCAACTTGTTTTGCTACGGATTCAACGACTGTTACTGTTACGGAGTTTCCTATTTGTTTATATAATTGAGACTCTGGAAGGTTGGCAGGAAGTTTGTATGAATCCTTAAAGCCCTGGAATCTCAAGCATTCTCTTGGGGTTAGTTTTCTGATTCCTTTACCATCGTTGATTATCGGAACATTATGACCGCCCATTCCCATATTTGCTGTTAATGTAGGGCACACTTTGCTTTTATTTTCTCTTACATAAACTCTTCTCCATTGATAAACTGTATCGGTTTTTGTAATTTTTCCGTCGAGTTTTTCGAAGAGGGGCTTATTATTGTAATAGTATTTTTTATCTACATCCCTTTCCAGTAGATCCTGAATAGTTTTTGTTAATGGTTTTTTTTCTGGAAATCTGAAATTATCAAAATATTTCTTTTCTTTAAAGCCTACAATATAAACTCTTTCCCTTGTTTGTGGTACATTGCCAAAATTCATACTGTTTAATACTTTGTATTTTATGTGGTAGCCAAGTGATTCAAGTGTGTCCTTTATAATTTTTATTGTTTTACCATTGTCATGTTTTTCGAGGTTTTTGACATTTTCGAGGAAAAATCCCATTGGCTTCCTGGCTTCTATAATTTTTGCAATATGAAAAAATAGATTGCCACGCCCCCTTTCGTCATTAAAGCCCTTTTGATAACCTGCAATTGAAAAGGCTTGGCATGGAAAGCCTCCGAGCAGAAAATCAAACTCTGGCAGATCCTCTATTTTAATTTTCGTAATATCACCGACCGTTAATGGGGAGATCCCATAATTTAGATCATAAGTTTTTTTGCAATAATGATCAAAATCATTAGCAAAAACGGTTTTAAAAAACCCTGAACTTTCAAAGCCCATTCTTATTCCCCCTATTCCTGCGAATAAATCAATTGTTTTTAGTAGCATTTATTAATTTATTTAATTTTTTATAACATGAATTAATATCGTTTTTTATCTCGTGCTCCCACAACCTTAACACAGCTATTCCTTGATTCACTAGATAAATATCAGTTTCCAGATCTCTTTCAACGTTTTTTTTGATTTTACCATCCCAATATTTTTTATTGCTTTTCGGTTTTTTGAAGCATTT
>Ga0210006_1002245_pt1 | contig 12807 bp, 13 predicted proteins | sample CryGey02umfilter_2_FD_185452 | JGI IMG/M metagenome (GOLD analysis project Ga0210006, IMG submission 185452) | Groundwater microbial communities from aquifer in Utah, USA - Crystal Geyser 4/10/14 0.2 um filter (SPAdes) (version 3) | ecosystem: Environmental > Aquatic > Deep subsurface >... | reverse complement strand
CTTTGAAAGATTCCAAGATAAACCAATATTGATAACGAAGTGGATATGCATTCCAAGTACCACCTTTGAGAATATATTCTATTTTGTCTGTTGGGTGGCCAGTTTTTTCGAGCATCTCTAGACGCATCTGCATCTGTCTATATGGACTAAAAGCAAGAGCTAGGGCACGAGCAGCGGCTGGTTCTGTCGCAATATAACTTTTGGGCATTTTTACTTCTGTCGGACAATAAATACATTTGCCAGGGCAAGTATAAGGTTTGATAAGAGAAGTGATAATAGCGACTCCAGACATTGAACGGATATCGGCTTTGCGTAGGAGTAATTCAAGGTTTTTGTCAGGTTTTGTACTTTTCTTTTTTAACAAATTCTGGTAAGCTGTAAAAAGCTTCATATTGGATGGCTGGACTGTCTTCATCTTGCCACAGATTTTACGACGAGCATCATTAAAATCATCCTTGGTTTTGGGATGGTGAGATATTATTTCTAATAAAATTTTTTCTAATTCTTCTTCCATTTTAAAAAAATATGACAAGAGTAAAAAAGATAATTGAGCAAAATAGGGAAGTGTATGACATCATTGCACCTCTTTTTGCTAGTACTAGACAATATATTTGGGATGATTTGAAACCTTTTGATAAATATATTAAGCCTAATTTAAGTATTTTGGATATTGGCTGTGGCACTGGCAGATTATATCAGATTTTCGCAAAATTTCAAGACTCTATTGATTATGTAGGTTTGGATCAAAGTGCTGGGCAATTGGCTGAGGCTAAGAAAGATTTTCCGAACAACAAATATGTTCAAGCTGAAATGACCAAATTGCCTTTTGAAGATGCTAGTTTTGATCTAGTTTTTTGTATTGCAACCTTACATCACTTGCCAGATGAAGAGACTAGACAACAAACTTTGTCGGAAATGAAGAGAATTTTGAAACCAGGTGGTAGAGTACTTCTGACCAACTGGAATCTTTATTCAGATTCAGCTCAAAAGACAGTGGAAAAAGGTAAATGGGAAGAAAACGATGGAGAGTTTGTAGTACCTTGGATGAATCCAAAAGGAGAAGTCTTGGGTGAAAGATATTATTATGGTTTTACTCCAGAATATTTAGAAAAGACTTGTTCGGAAGCTGGTTTTGAAGTAGAAGAGAATTATTATTCTAAGAAAGGGAAGAAAAGTGATGTGAAAAAGGGAAATAATGTGGTGAGTATTTTGAGGAAATTATAGGTTATAACAAACTCTCTTTAAAAATTAGGAGTGGCGAACGTAAGTTCGCCGAGTAGAGTATAATTTGACTTGTCATCATGTATCACGATAACTTAATTCATAGTACCAAACATAAAAATCGCCCCCATCATATTTACATAGAGGGTGGTTATTATTTCATTACAGGGCGTTGTGTTGACGGTAAAAAATATTTTGATAAAATACAAAATAAAGATATTTTTGTTTCTATATTAAAGAATTTACAAAAGGAACTAGATATTAAAATTTATAGTTGGGTCTTGTTAGACAATCATTATCACATTTTGTGTGCACTGGGCGAACTGACGTTCACCACTCCTCTAGAACTAAACGTTGAAAATTCTCATGGAGCTACTTTGGTTAAGTTTACGAAAAGGTTGCATAGTATTACTAGTTTGTTGATAAATAAATTTGATAATGAAATTGGTCGTCAAATCTGGTACCAATACTTTGACTATTGTCTTAGAAACAAAGCAGACTTTTGGAAGCATTTTAACTATATAATAAAAAATCCTTTCAAACATGGGTTAGTCAAAAGTTTGGAAGAGGCCTTTCATTACAAATATTCCAGCAATCCAGAATGGTTGAAAAGATTTGGTATAGACGGAATAAATGAAAGTTTTATCAAATATCCAGTTGCAGAGGTTTTTATTGATGATTAGTTTTATTTTGCTAACTAACAAATTTCCCCGCCACTTATTGTTAATTTTAGTATTTGTTTATAAATTTTTTTAGGTATTGGAGTGATGGAATCCTGATTCGTGTAGATTAGTGTTAAGATTCGTGTTTCTACATACCAGTAATCAAGCACACCACCGCTCCGTCAAATTTCCAGCCACTATTCTTGGCTTTGATAAGTCCAGCCACGGACAAAGCAGAATTGTAAGATATTTTTATTTTGCAAGTTTCTTCTATCAAATTCACAGCATTTTTCAATTCTTCATCAGTCACTATCCAGCCAGAACCACTGGATTTTTTTATTTGTTCTATCACTTGTGTTTTACGGTGAGCAATATTGTCGACGATTGCCCCCGCTAGAGAAGTTTCTGTATTTTCAAAATTTTTATCAAAATCTTGTGCAATCGGGTGACAACTTGTTGTTTGGACAATATGAATTTGAGGATGTTGTTGTCCGCCAAATTTGGAAGCTGGAATAATGTCAAAAGCTTGTCCCAATCCTTGTGCAGTAGTACCAGAAGAAGTTGGTACAAATATTGCTTGCAAGTTCGGGATATTGTTTACTTCTTCGGCCAGTTCATAATAACCAGTAAGAGCATTATCATCAGTAGATTGTCTAAGATTTTTGGCTTTGCCTTCTTTCTCTAGTGCAAAAGCAGATTGCTTGGGACGTTCAACTTGCTCAAGAGAAATATTTTTGTCTTCAATAATTGCTTGCAAAATTTTCAATTTTTGTTTATCAATATTTTGTCCAACAAAAACTTGCAAAGTTAATTTGTTATCATTATTTTTGTTGTGAGCTTGGATAGTGTGAATAGCGGCGATGGCGGCATTGCCGGAAGAAGAAATTACAAAGTTTGTGATGTCTTCTTCTTTATTGTACTTTTTGACCATGAGAGGAATAGAACGTCCTTTGTGTGAAGAATATTTGTGTTCATCTTCACGCTTGAGATAGAGGTCTAGTCCCAAAGCTTTGTTTAGTTCAGTGAAGGTTGGTTGGGGGGTTTTCATAATTATTTAGCAGATTCAGCTGTCAGCAGATACTGCAGATTCAGCTTTAAATTAAAAATATTTTGTTTCTTATGCTGGCTGAATCTGCTGACTGCTGTGTCTGCTGATTTTGGCCTTACTTTGACAATTGTTATACTATATAGTATTATGTTTTTATGTCTAAAATTTAATTACCTAATAAAATTATATATGAAATTAGTTTGTCCAGAATGTAAAAATGAAGTTGATTTGGTAAATTATCCAAGTTTGGAAGTGGAAAACGTTGTAGAATGCGACATGTGTGGCATTACACTGATGGTTACTGATATGAGTGGAGAAGACGTTTTGACTGAAATTGTTGACGAGGGTAAATAAGACGCTGACTGACGCGGAAAATAACGCGGACTTACGCAGACTTTTTTGAAGCCTGCTTTTTATTTGGAAAAAAGTTTTTTCTTGAAATTTTCCAATTCATTTTTATAATATAATTTTAGCAAATAGTAAGAAATATCAGTAGAGCGAAAATTATCTGAAGTTGCTATTTTTATAAATTCGTCAAAATCAACAAGTTTTACTTCTATTCTTTCACCTGGATCAAGATGTGGCTCTGCTATTTTTTTGGCATTTCTAGCAATATAGCGATGTACTGTCCAGTTTATTTTGTGAAATGGTCTCCATTCGTCAAATTTTTCTAAGTTATCTGAAGAATAACCAGTCTCTTCTAGCATTTCTCTTTTGGCGCCATCTATCGGCCTTTCGTTTTTGTTTAATCTTCCACCAATTACTCCAATTTTTTTGGAAAGTGTTGGTTGTTCTTCATTTACTAGTACTATCTTTTTGCCAGTAATAGGGATTATCTGAACAGTATCTACTCGGTCCAACATTTCAAACGTCTGAAAACTACCATCAAACATTTTTTGTTGCCACTGGTAAACATCAAAGATTACTCCGGAGAAAACTTTTTTGGCGTTTTTTGGTATTTTCATATTATTAAGCAAATTCAGCTGTCAGCAGATACTGCAGATACAGCTCTTTAATTTTGAAATTAATTTATTTAATTTTGTTTGTATATTTTTGATGTATAACTTGTTTATAACTTTTACTGTTTCTGCTGAGTTTGCTGTATTTGCTGACAAACTGACTCTATCATATTACGGAAGCCATGACTTCCCAAGAAAGCTACCACATCATTTGGTTTTGCAATTTTGGCAAGATAGTCAACTAGCTCATAATCATTATCAATATAAATGACATTTGCTTGAGTTTTACGAATAATTGCAGTTAGTTCTTCGCCATCAATAGCAACTTCTTCATTTGGTTCTTGTTTGATGACCGTAAGTTTTGGAATGATTAACAAATCAGCATCTGCAAATTTGTGGTCATAACCAGCAATTGCTTCTCTTTGTCTATTGCCTGAGTTTGGTTCAAAAATGGCAATTACCTTACCATCATTATATATTTTTTTTAGCGTTTGCAAAACAGAAGATGCTTTTTGTGGAGAATGAGCGATGTCGTCAATGACAGTGATTTTGCCGTCCAATCTTTTTTCCAGTCTTCTTTTGACGTTTTTGTAAGTTTGTAAATTTTTTATGATTTTTTCAGCTTCAATTCCCATTTCATGAGCCATGGCAAAAGATGCTGTCATATCGTCTACCAAATATTCGCCAAGCAGGGGAGATTTGATTTCAAAAATTTTGTTATTGTGGGTTATTGCAAATTGTAAACCTTGTTTATTTACAACAACATTTTTGTACACATAATCGTTTCCTTCACTTGGTCCGTAAGTAATTTTTTTACATTTGGCAAAATCTAGCATTTCTTTTTTTACGCGTTCACTAGTTACGAGTAGACCAGACTCGGGCAAATTTGATAACAATTTTTCAAAAGCTTCAAAATAAGATTGTTCAGTCGGATAGACATCAGCATGATCCCAAATTACAGAAGTAAGAAGTAAATGAGTAGGTGAGTAGTGAAAGAATTTGGCACCATCGTCCCAACGAGCGCTTTTGTATTCATCTCCTTCAAGAATAGAATATTTGGAATCAGTTAGTTTGGCAGCCGGCATATCGTTCAAGCTAATGCCACCAAACATATAACTTGGATCAAAATTATTTTCTTGCAAAATCCAAGCGAGTAGGGAAGTAGTCGTAGTCTTACCAAAAGTTCCAGCACAAACTATAGAGTTTTCTTTGACAAAAAATTCGGCAATAGCTTCTGGGTAAGATTTGTATGCAAGATTTTTTTCTTGGACGTAAAGCCATTCAGGATTTTCTGAACCTGCCACGTTTCCAACAATAACAAGATCAGGATCATCATTTTTGGTCCCTCCTTCGCTATCGCTATGGCGGGCAAGCATTTTATCTACATGCCAGCCGGGGTAAAATTCAACACCAGCTTCTTTGAGATAAGTTGAGACAGGTGGGTAAAAGCCTTTGTCGCTTCCAGTAACTGTATATCCGCGTTTGTGGAAGGCAATAGCGAGGGCTGACATGGCGACGCCACAGATGCCGATGAAGTGGATGTGTTTTTGTTTTTGCATAATTATAATTTGTATCCGTTTATTGTTATTCTATGATATTTGTTTAAAATATATTCTATACCTTTTATGTTTTTATAATATTGATAAGTTGTCGCTACCACTGAAGAGATATAAAATATAATTATCAAAACAACTGAAAAATTTGAATTGTCTTTTAATAAAAATACATCTTTATATAGTATGTATGATAATGGAATTATACTAAACATTGCAATGAAAAAAAGTTTTAAGTTTTCTGTTTTATTTTCATTTTTAAAAAAATATTCAGCGTATTTTAAAAATACAAATATATAAAACGAATAAATTAAAATTATACCATCAGATTTTAATGCATCAAATAACGACTTTGAGTTATAAAATATAATTAATATCACAAAATTTATTATTGGTGGTAGGTATAAACTTATTATCCCTTTTTTTTGTTTTTGGAAAATTTCCCTTTAAGATTATGAAATTGAGAATTAACGCAAATATAAAGTATGCTGGCATCAAAATATAAGCTACTCCTTCCAGAGAGCGATAATTGTATATAAAGTCTCTGTAGTCCAATATTGAAATGAATAAAAAAATTGGTAATACTATAAAAATTATATAGTATACATAAAAAGGCCAATTGTTTTTTTTGTTTTGCATATTGTTCATTTAGGAGTGGCAAACGTAAGTTTGCCCAGTTTATATTTATTTGGCGAACTTACGTTCACCATTCCTTATTGCTTATTCTGCCTAATTGTTATTTTGCTTTTAAAATACTTTTCAAATTCTCCAAATCCTCACTCCATTTCTCACCACCAAACCATTCCAAACCTTTGAATTGCAATTTATAAATATCTGTCGGACGTTGAGCTGAACCAAGATAAATATATTTTTTATTATTTTCTTGTGCGTAGATAATTGCACTTAGCATCATTGACATACCAAGACTTGCTACAGAATTTTCCAAATTATAAAAAGGATAACTATAGTGAACAATTTCATTTGTTTCATGAACAATACAATAACCAATTTCTTGTGTCTCAACTTTGTAAACAAAAAGTTTGTTGAAGTTTTGTTCAGTCGTCAAAATTTCTTTTACTTTGTTGGCGGAAAATACTCCATCGCCAAATTTGGTATCATAAAAATCTTTGGCTAGTTTGCCAAGAGACCAATGATAATCTGCGAGTGGTAAATCTTTTGTTTCAAGTTTTAGATTTTCTGCTTTGCGCAAGACTCTTCTATTTTCTGAAGATAATTCAAATTTACTCAAATCAATTCGGAGACTTCTAGTCTGGTTCATATAACCTTTTTCAACTCTAGTAAAAACATAGCCTTGGTTGTAAAGACTATTTATGTTTTCGGGAGAAAAATCTTCTATTGTAAGTTCTTTGAATTTTAGGTAAGACATAAAACAATTCGGATTTCCGGACCAGCCTACCGGCAGGCAGGTAATCCAGATGATACGGATATAATTAAAACATTTTTGCAAGAATCCGGAAAATCAGGATTCCACCCCCACCCAAGGCGGGTAAAACAAGGCGGACAGGTATCCGTATATCCGGAGTGTTAATAAAGTGAAATCCATAAACCCAAAAGCACAAACGCCGCGTGAATAAGCCAGAAACGCATGACAGTTTTTTCTTCATTCCAGCCACGCATTTCAAAATGATAATGTATTGGCGCCATTGTAAAAATTCTTTTGCCCAAAAGTTGGCGTCCTAAAATTTGGATAATGACACTCAAAATTTCTACATAAAAAATAAAACCAAATAAAGGCAAAAGCAACATATTATTCATGACAATAACGTTGATAGCGAGCAGTGCACCTAAGCCGAGCGACCCCACATCTCCCATTTGGAAACGAGCTGGTTTGATATTGAAATAAGTATAAGTAAGTAGAGCACCAACAGTAGTAGCATTTAGAAGAGCTATTTCTTGGAAACCTTCTAGCCAACTTAGTATTGTAAGGACTGCAAAAGTGATAATAAGTGATCCACCAGCCAAACCGTCCATACCGTCAGCCACGTTGACTGCGTTGGCAGTAAACATCACAAAAAATATAATCAGAGGAATAATCCACCAACCAATATTCACAAAGCCATCAAAAGGAATATGGATTTCACGCCAACTTTCACCAAGTTTGAAATAAATCCACCAAGCTGTAATGGTTCCAGCCAAGAATTGTAATAATAATTTTTCGTGGACATGAATGCCTTTGCCAGGATGACGAGATAGTAAAGTAGAAGTGCGTTTGAAAATAGACCAAGGTAGAGTGACAATATACCAAACACGCATTTTCCAATCTTTGTGGACTTTGATAAGTGTAAAAATTTGTTTGAGTTTGCGACTGCGTCTTTTGTGTCCGTAGATATTCATGACGTCATCAATCCCACCAAGTAGGGCAGAGAGAAGCATGACGCCAATTGGCACCCAAGTGAATTTTCTTTCCCAATTGAAAAGCATAGTGATGACGGCGACTGTTACAATTACAAGTAAGCCTCCCATGACTGGCACGCCGACTTTAGTTTTTCTAGCGCCCATCGCTAGTGTCGCATCGTATTCTGGACGTCTAGTTAGTTTGTATTTGTACAAAAATTTGCTTAGTAAAGGCGCCCAAACGAAAGCTAGGATACAAGAAATAAGACCAAAGGAAATGGCCTGTCTGAGGAGATTTAGTGATTCAGCTGGGATAGTCATAATAGGTTTATCTCATCTCGAGCTGAGAATACAGCGAGGGATCTTTCTGTACGTTAAACCTCTTTATTAACAAGAATAAACACTTACAAGAATTGTTAAGTTTAACTTACAACATTATACTAGCATAAAAAAAGCCTTTGGACAAGGTTTTTTATTAACTGATATTTTTGTATTTTTACCAAATTTGTATTATACTTATATGGTTATTAATTTAATCCCGACTTAGTCGGGACGAGAAGTTTTATTTTATCGTGTTTTGCCACGATGATGTTCTTCTCATACCTGGAGTTCGTTTCAGGTTAGTTAGCTTTTTTATATATGAATTATCAGTGGATTATAGTTATAGCTTTGGTGGTTGTTGGTATAGTTTTTTTGAGCCGTTTTCGCAAGACTAAATTATTTAGCAATTTTCCTTTTGAAGATGGAGAAGAAGTGGTTTTCACCGAAGAACCAGCTTTACTCCAACATAAACAATCATCTATTGTTGGTGCCAAGACGCAAAGAAATTACCATGTTTTGATGCGCCCGATTGTAAAAGTTACTAATAAAGGAAAAATTATTTTTGCGCAAAAATATAAAAATGATGCCCTTGTTTACGCTGTTTTTTCTCTAAAAAATTTGGCTGATGAACAAAAAAATGCTTGGAAAAACTTGGGTTATACGTTTGCTACTTTGTCAGGGCAAGATATCAAAGCTACTGCTAGCACCAAAAAAGCTGCTTATGAAATAACATTTATCGGTGGTAATTCAGATCCAGTTACAGCAACTATGGGGGTAAATGATTTTATTATGCAAATTTATACCAATGATATTTCTAGTTATGAAAAGAATCTTGGTGTGAAGATAGGTGTTCAGTAATATTTTTTGAAAAATAAAGCAGCCTTTTGTGGGGCTGTTTTTTTGTGTATACAGGTACTTGACAAAATAGCCAAAATGTGCTATACTCGCCAGTTCAAAATAAGTCAGATTTGCCTTGTTTTGACGTTATTTACAATTGAAAGATCAGTCCCGATTTATCGGGATGTGTGGTTGTGGCTCATGAGTCTAGGTACATTTCGTACGTAGGCACTCGGCCCCAATCACGCACTAGGAGTTTGTCATGCGTACGGCCATCGTGACTTTGTTTCTCGTCCTCATCGCCATCAACCTCAACACCGGCTGCGACGCCGGCAACAACGGGATCCCCTCCTACGACCAGACCGATGTCGTGGTGCAGGAGCAGATCAGCTACTGCAACGATGACAACGACTGTCTGCGTGGCTACAGGTGCGCGGAGATGCAGGACCAGGCCGACAAGGTCTGTGTCCTCGAGGAGAACACCCCGGCGGGTACCGTCAGTGGTGTCCAGATGTGTGGGGACTACATGCTCTGCGAGGCCGGATCCCAGTGTATGATGTTGCAGTCTGGAATGGTCTCGGTCTGTGTCAAGTTGCCCGAGCCGGTCGTCGAGACGTCTTGTCCCTTCGAGGTCGTTGGCGATGGGAAGTTCTTCGTCTCAGACAATGGTATCACCACTGTCACCGTGGCACAGTACTTCCCAGAGACCTGCGAACTGCTTATGTACCAGGAGGGCAACTTGGCTGGAATCAACTGGTACTACCACTTCTACATCGACGAGAACGGTGAGAAGGCGGTCTATGGCAAGTGGGCAACTGAGAACAACGCTCAGGTAAAGCTGCTCTACCTGTCTTACGTCCGCATCACCATTCGTGAATCATACAACGAGCTTGATTATGGTGGATGGTATAAGGAATATACCTTCACCAGGATTCTTGGTCTCTACTGACACTGATCTTTATTTTCACGCCATACCAACTTTCCTTCGGGAATGTTGGTGTGGCAAGGAGTCTCCCGATTTTATCGGGACTGATGAGTCCATAAGGACGAAACTCCAAAAATTAAAAATTACCAAACTAATGGTAATTTTTTATTTAGAAAATATTATTTTAGAAATAGAACATAGACCACCAAGATTTGTTTTTGGTTTATCCTGGTAATCTTTTGAAATCTGTGTTCTATCTCTTTGAAATTTATTTACAAATTCTTCAATCTCCCTGCAAATATTTCTTTTGCACTTTTCGCTTGCACCCAAGTCCAGTTGTCTTCATTAGCTTTTCCTTGCTCTCTCCATTTTTGTTCAAGAATATTTTTACCAGAATCAACTACTTCAATAATTCCACGTCTGACGCCATGATTGTATTTACCATCACTTGGCCATTTGAAAGAGTGAATATAATTTATTTTTTTTAAATTATTATTTTCTTTTTCAACTGATTTTACAAACATAATATGATTGTAATCTTGTGTTGGGCCACTACCAATAAAAATAATTAAGTCGTTGGCTTGGACATCTTTCAACTCTATTTTTTTGGTATTACTTTCGTGAGCTAGAGTGGTGACACCACAATTTTCAGCTGGACGAAGTTTGGCAATCATTTTTCTAACAATACTTCTGGCAAGTGGAAAGTGTATGATTTGTTTTAGTTTTTTATTTTTTGTATCTTGTACCAAAGCATCTAAAATATAATAAACAAAACCAGAACAATCTACACCAAGATTATTTTCTACTAGAAATTCTTTTATTTTTTCGGCTGGCAAATCATTCAAATCTATTCTTTCTTTGAGAGATATTATTTGTATTTCTTCTTCAATATCTTTTGGACTACCTTTGCCAATGAGTACTGCAAGTGCTCCACGGATAGCACTTCTGCGGTTGTTGAGGTATGGTGTTTGTACCTTCTTTTCTGCGATGTTTAGATTTAGATAATGATTGATTGTACTTTCTAACAATGTTGATTGGTTGATTGGTTGATTGGTTAATTGGTTAATTATTTTTAAACCATTTTTGTTGAACTCATTGTGACTTTCCATGATAGATGTTTGTGATTGAATTCGGAGGAGGTCTGAATTTTCTTTGGTGTTGTCGTATTTTATAACTGTAAAGTTGTCTTTTTCTAGATTTTTTTTCATTGTTTGTAGTTGTGTTTCTGATAGATCAGAGTTTTTGCGAAAAATAATTTGGGCACCATCAGTTATCTCAATCAATTTTTTATCTGACAAGTTACACCCAAGTAAAGCTAATAGATGTCCTTCAAAAGTAGTTATTCCATTTTCGTTTTTTCTATTTGCCATTTGCAATTGTGATTCAAAAGTTGTACTAGCCGGTTGACGCGCATTGATTTCAATCAAGTAAAGATTATCGGAATTTTTTTCCAAGATAATGTCAACTCCAAAAAGTCCGCGCCAATTTTCGCTTTGCATTTTTTGGCCAACTGTTTCCACAATTTCTCTATATTTGCTCAATTGTTTTTCAGTCAAAAGTTTGTGAGCTAGACCCCAATCATTGCCAATCGTGGCAAATTTGTTTTTGGTAAATGGTTTAAGTCCAGTGATTTGATAACTAATATTTCCCAAAATAATTTCTTTGTTTGTGACAATATTATTGTTGGTAAATAATGTACCATCAACAAATCTGGTAGTTTTACATTCACGTTTTGGAAATTTTGTTTTTATTTCTTCCAATTGTTTTTCTGATTCAATAAAAATGGTACCACTGCCAGTATGAGATTGGTTGTATTGCAATATAAATTTTTCTCCATTAAATTTCAAATTATCACAAACATCTATTTTGGCGTTTGGTAAATATTTATTTTCTTCGCCAAGCCATTGTACCCCAGAAATTTTTTGTTCAATTTTATTGGCGAGCTCAGCACTTGGATTTAGAAGTTGCCAATTATTTTCAGCACAGATTTTTTCTATTTGGGTGGTTGGTTTGAAAACTAGAATTTGTGGATTATTCTTGTCCGCTGTAGCTTTAGCAGAGGTGGATATTTTGTTTATGAAGTTTTTTGCTTTCTCAGTTTGCAATAGTTCCCAAGTATCTAGTTGTTTTTGTGCTTCAATTAGCAAAATGTTACTTTTGTTTTTTGCAACCTGCTTGGCAAAGTCGCCAGTATTTGAGATAATGTAGTAAGAAGGATTAGACAAATCAAAACCAGTGGCACGTTCAATGTCACGGGTGATGTAGATAATGTTTTTGTTTGATAATTCTTGCATAATGTTTTTTGTTATTCTTCTCAAAATAAACGTATAACTTAGGCATTTATTTATAGCGAGTATAGTCTAAAAGTGTAAAAAAATCAAGTTATTATTGTTTTTTTAGGAAAGATTCCTCGCTTCGTTCAGAATAAAAATATGGATCAAATCTACACAACTTTAAGAAAATTTGGAAAAGTAAAACTAAACGAGCCAATGTCCAAACATACTACTTTTAAGCTTGGTGGTCCGGTTAAATATTTCATTACAATTGATAATGCTGACAAACTTGTTGAAGTCTTGAACTTTTTGCGTGAAGAAAATGTGGAATTTATAATTATTGGTGGAGGAAGTAATGTACTTTGTTCTGACAAAGAATTTGATGGTGTGGTAATAAAAATTGCCAACAACGAAATAAAATTATTGGAAGATAATGTTTTACAAGCTGATGCTGGTTGTGTTACCGTAGCAGTGGCACGTGAAAGTGTGAAGTTTAATCTGACTGGATTTGAGTGGGGGATTGGTGTACCTGGCACAATTGGCGGTGCAGTGCGTGGTAATGCTGGTGCTATGGGAGGGGACATGAGTGGTAATTTATCAAAAGTAGAAGTCTATCGTCAAGGAGAAATTTTGGAATTATCAAACGAAGAATG
>Ga0210006_1002244_pt1 | contig 12810 bp, 9 predicted proteins | sample CryGey02umfilter_2_FD_185452 | JGI IMG/M metagenome (GOLD analysis project Ga0210006, IMG submission 185452) | Groundwater microbial communities from aquifer in Utah, USA - Crystal Geyser 4/10/14 0.2 um filter (SPAdes) (version 3) | ecosystem: Environmental > Aquatic > Deep subsurface >... | reverse complement strand
CCGGAGGGAGAGGGGACAAACGAATCGCTACGCGATCTTCATGTTAAGGGTGGCAGGCAACAAGCCGCCTACGAAGCAGCCCCGCCCGGTTATCTCACTCACCGGAGACAAGCAGTGATGGTAAATGATTTGCGCGCTCTAAGCACCGGCAGATAAATTTTAGTGTGTTGCCCTCAAACAAGCGGCGGCACACCGAGTCAGACAAGCTAACAACGAGAACAAGAACTTGGACCTTATTCAGCAACAACCGAACATCCGAATTCTCGCGCGCTGAACGGCGCGTAGCTTTGCTTTGCCCGTGTCAGAGCGCGGGAGAAAAAAATGAAACGCATGTTATTCAATGCGACGCAGCCGGAAGAACTCCGCGTCGCCATTGTCGATGGCCAGAAACTGGTTGACCTCGACATTGAAACCGCCGGTAAAGAACAACGCAAGAGCAACATCTACAAGGCCATCATCACCCGCATCGAGCCCAGCCTCGAAGCCTGTTTCGTCGAATATGGCGGTACCCGCCATGGCTTTCTTCCCTTCAAAGAAGTCTCGCCGATGTATTACGCTGCCGGCGCAGGTAACCGCCCTTCGATCAAGGAAGCCTTGAAAGAAGGCCAGGAACTGCTGGTGCAGGTGGAAAAAGACGAGCGCGGCAACAAGGGCGCGGCACTGACCACCTACATCAGCCTGGCCGGACGCTACATCGTATTGATGCCGAACAACCCCAACGGCGGCGGAGTCTCGCGCCGCATCGAGGGTGAAGACCGCAACGAATTACGCGATGTGCTGGGACAACTGGAAGTGCCGAAAGGCATGAGCATCATCGCCCGCACTGCCGGCATCGGCCGTAATGCGGAAGAGTTGCAATGGGATATGGATTATCTCAAGCAGCTGTGGGATGCCATCGAGGGCGCCGCCAAGTCGGAAAAAGCCCCTTCGTTGATCTATCTGGAAAGCAGTCTGGTCGTGCGTGCCATTCGCGACTATTTCAACCCGGAAATCGGCGAGATCCTGATCGACACCGACGATATCTTCGAGCAGGCGCAGGCCTTCATGGGCACCGTGATGCCGGATCACGTGGATCGGGTCAAGCGCTACCACGACGATGTGCCGCTGTTTTCGCGCTTCCAGATCGAACACCAGATCGAATCGGCGCATGCCCGCCAGGTCGATCTGCCCTCCGGCGGCGCCATCGTCATCGACCACACCGAGGCGCTGACCAGTATCGACATCAACTCCGCGCGCGCCACCCGTGGCGGCGATATCGAAGCCACTGCCCTCAACACCAATCTGGAAGCGGCGGATGAGATCGCGCGCCAGATGCGCCTGCGCGACCTGGGCGGTTTGGTCGTGATCGACTTCATCGACATGGAATCCAGCAAGAACCAGCGCGCGGTGGAAGACCGCCTGCGCGATGCCATGCACTTCGATCGCGCCCGCATCCAGACCGCAAAGATTTCGCGTTTCGGCTTGCTCGAACTATCGCGGCAGCGTCTGGCGCCGAGCCTGGAAGAAGGCAACCACACCACCTGCCCGCGCTGCAACGGAATCGGCCACATCCGGGGTACTGAATCATCCGCTTTGAATATCCTGCGCCTGATCCAGGAAGAGGCGATGAAGGAAAGCAGCGCCGCCATCCACGTGCAAGTGCCGGTCGATGTTGCCACTTTTCTGCTCAATGAAAAACGTGCCGATATTTTCCGCATCGAAAATCGCTTCAAGGTCAGGATCATCCTGATTCCCAATCCGCACATGGAAACGCCGCATTACAGCGTGACCCGTCTGCGCCTTGACGACATCACGGCGGATCACCTGCAGGCCAGCTACAAACTGGTCGCCACGCCGGAAGAGTCCACCTCTGCCGCCGCCACACAGGAAACCAAAGTGGCACAACGCCCGCAGCCTGCCGTGCGCAACATTACACCGGCCCAGCCCGCGCCCAAACATGCGGAAAAAGTGGAAAAGAAAACCTCATTGTTGGGTAACTTGTTCGGCTGGCTCAAATCACTGGGCGGCGACAGCGAGCCGGCCAAACCCGCAGCACCGGCACGCAGCGGCCGCAACGCTCCACGCCGCGAACGAGGTGAGCGCGACCGTACAGAAAGCGGCAACCGCCAACGCCGCGAGCGCGGTGAAGGCAACAACAAGCCGCGCCGCGAGGAAACGCCGCGACAGGCCAATACCGAAAAGGAACCACAACAGAATCGCAAAGAGCGTCAGCCGCGTCCGCCGCGCCAGGAGAACGCCGAGAGCAAGCCCGTGCTTGAAACGCGTCCGGTCGCCGCACCCGAGCAGGAACAGGATGGCGCGCCTTCCCGGGAAGGACGTAAGCGCGGTCGGCGCGGTGGCCGGCGCGAACGCGAACGCCGGGAACAGCCGCTCGATGCGGGCAATAATGGCGCGATCGCTACGGCAATACCGGAAGTGGTGCGCGAAGCCCCGCCCGCCCGGCGTGCTCCCTCCGAATACGTCGCCTATCCGGAAGGCATGACGAGGCCGCTGATACCGACTGAAGTGATGTGCTATCCGACCAGCAAGCCTGTCGCGACCCCCGTTCAGCCACCGGTTGCAACCGCGATCGCTGTCGCACCGGCCGTGAGCCTCGATCTGAACGCCAGCGGCCTGACGCTGATCGAAACCGATCCGAACAAGGCGGCATCGGTGGTCGTGGCGGCCACCGAGACGCGCGAGCACGCGCCGCGCCGCCGCCAGCGTCCACGCGAGATCTACACCATGGAAAACAGCGAACCGTTGCAGATGGTGGAGACCCGCTCGCCGAAATAAGCACGGTTTCGGCAAACAAAAAACGCACGGTTCGCCGTGCGTTTTTTATGGCTGCGCCGCAACGCAGGATGGCCTGGCGGGCACCTCTATCAATTCAAAATCCTAAGCGAGACAAGGCGCGAAATAAATTTTAGCGCGCCGCATATGTTTGATATGTAAGCGTTAAAATTTATTGAGCAACACAGTATCGCGACGGAGTTTGGATTGATAGAGATGCCCTAGCGTTGCGACAGGTTCTGGCGAATATGTTTCAACAAACCGGCAGCCGCATCCTCCACCATATCCAGCACGCGCTCGAAACCGTCCGCCCCGCCAAAATATGGGTCGGGCACCTCCCGTTCGGTCTGGCGCTCGGCGAACTCCAGAAACAGGCCGAGATGGCTTTGCGCGTCGCGCGGGCGCAGGCGCTTGAGGATATCAAGATTCGCTTCATCCATCGCCAGCACAAAATCGAAGCGGTGAAAGTCCTCCGCCTCCACCTGCCGTCCGCGTAACTGGCTCATGTCGTAGCCGCGAAGTTTCGCCGCACGCTGCGTGCGCGCATCCGGCGCATCGCCGATGTGGTAATCGTGCGTGCCGGCCGAATCAATCAGGATTTGTTCCGCTAGGCCAGCCTGTTCGACCTGATGGCGGAACACCGCCTCGGCTGTGGGAGAGCGGCAGATATTGCCCATGCAGATAAAAAGCACTCTAATAATTTTCATGTTGTTCAATAGATTATGACTATTTTTTGACTCAAGGAAACACGCTAAAACAACCCATTACGCACCAATGGAATCAAATGGTTATCATGCCATTTTGGAGAACAAAATCCTCATGGAAATTCACTTCGCTGACAACCACCTGGGCTGCCGGTGAAAGTGCTGCGATACGAAAATCCATCAGTTCTTCTTCCCCGATGTCGGGGTAGGTAAACGCTTCACCATCTGGTCAAAGTCCGACTCGAAACGCTGGTCGTCCAATACCCGGAACTTGCCGAACTGCTGTTCAGCGTGTGCCTTGGCCAACTCAGCCGACACCTTGCCCGCGCCTTGCAAAATCTCGCGGTCGTTCAGTGTCAAAAAACCTTCCACTTTGTCGATCCAGTCCTGCATGGTCATGGCGATGCGCCGCATCGCCTGGCCTTCGGCAAAGATCAAATACTGCTCGGCCAGGTTATTGAGGGCGCGCAACTCTTCCTCGTTCAGATAATTCTTGGCGATGCTCACATCGGCCTTGCGGATGCGCGCCCCCTCCCAAGTCGTCAGCCCCATGTTCGGCTGGCTACTGTCGGCACGGGCGGCGATCAGCTCGGCGGCAGTCTGGCCGTGGATGGCGTAATGCACCTTGTTCTGCACCGTGGCAAAGAACGTCTGGGTGAGCGCATGGCCGGCGTCGTAATCCACGCTGGTGGCGTAGATGTCGGTGATCTTCTGGTAAAAGCGCCGCTCGCTGGTGCGGATGTCTTGCAGGCGGCGGGTCAGTTCGTCGAAGTAATCCCGCCCCTTGCCGGGATTCTTCAAGCGCGCATCGTCCAGCACAAAACCCTTGACGATGTATTCCTTCAGCTTGTCGTTGGCCCACTGGCGGAAGCGCACGCCCACCGGGCTGCGCACACGGAAGCCCAAAGCCAGCACCATGTCTAGGTTGTAGTGCGCCACCTCGTACTGCTTGCCGTCTGCGGCAGTTGTTTGGAATAACCGAACAACTGAATTTTCATCCAGCTCGCCATCTTCAAAGATGTGCTTGATGTGCTCGCTGATCGTCCCCTTGGCCTTGCCAAACAACTCGGTCAACTGCTTCTGGTTCAGCCAAAGGGTTTCCGCCTCCAGCATCACGTCAATGCGGGTGGAACCGTCTTCGCTCTGGTAGATCAGGAATTGTTGGGGTTCGGTCATGATTTCAGCTTGTCAGAAAAATTGGTTCTATTGATCCGTCCCAGATAGTGCTTGAAATCCGTTCGCCTTGAGCTTATCGAAAGGTGAATGGGCTTCGACAGGCTCTGCCAGGGTGGGTAGATTTAACTCAGATACCACTTCCATAATCCACTCGTTGCGCTTCACGGCATTGAGTCTCATGGCCACCGCCGCTTCCGCATCACATACTGCCGATCTGCCCAGGCAAATTGAAAAAACTCCTTCATGTCCGGTACGTCAGCCACACCGGATGCGACGGGAGAATTGGCTACCCAAGCACCGTTACAGAGGGAGCCGATTACATCGCGCAGTGCAGCGATCAAGGTCACCAGCGCATAGATGGCGTGCTTGGCCGCCACATCCAATTCCGATGCGCGAGTGAACAGGCGAGCAACATCCATATGCCGTTGATCCATGCCACTGATCAGGCTTACGGCAGCGTCTCCAAATGCAACGGACACAATTTGCCCATTCAGTTCAGAACGCTGACGCTCCTTGGGCGTGGCGTGCTCGCGAATAATCCGATTGGCAACCTCGCCCCACTGCACGATGGGGTCAGCCATAGCCTGATACTTGTGGCCAGTCAGCTTATTGATGTTGGAATAGCGCCCGCCGGGGTGCGTGAAATCATCCAAGAAGCCCAGGATGATGATCGGCGAAGAATCCGGCTGAAATGCATCCAGCACAGTTACTCCGTTCGCTGTGCAGATGGCCTTTGCAGCGTCAAATAGGGAGTGGAGTTTGTGACCGTAATCCTCGACGGTCTTGCTGTCTGGCGGAACCAGTTTGTTTCGGGCCATGTGGTCGAGAATCAGGATCAGTTTCATAGTTCGCTCGAAACCAATCGATAGCTCGAAAAATGACGAGTAGAAAAGTCCCTTTTTGTCGCCAAGGTTGGCTTTTCGAAGCGCCGTCAGGCCATTGCATAGGCACGCCTGAGCGAGCAGCCCTTCCTGTTCCAACAAAAACCATGTATCGCTGAACAACTTTGGCACACTCATACCCCATCACTTCCAGACTGAATTGTTCTCAGATCGAACCAATGGGTGCCGACGAAGCGTAAGAGATTCACACGGGCAGCGGGATGGGTGGGGATTCCGACGGTGCGTACTTTCTTATCAGCGTCATATCGGATGAGCATCAAGCTTTCTCCCACAACGCGACCAAACGCATGAAGTGTCGCTGACTCCATGTGACCACGCATTCTTTGCCTGCAAGTTGTACCCTTGCCTCAACCCGTTCGAGTTTGCTGTCGGCTTGTTTGAATTTTTCAATAACCGCTTCGATATCGTCTAGCCACTCGAAACTTGCGTTCTTGAGCTTGGCCATTGTATCGGCGCTGACGCACAGCATGTTTCCTGCATCGTTGAGATAGTCAGCATTTGTGTATGAAAGCAGCGCACACGCCTCGAAATAGTTTTCTGTCACACCTTGGGCATTTGCGGAGGCTTTTGGGAAGGTGTCACCGGTAACCTGACACTTGCCTTGATATTCAGAGTAAAGGAATTTTCGTGCCTCTGAATTTGTTGGTTGATTGCGCACCGGTGAGAAAGTAACTGTTTGCGGAGAAGTGAGGTGTGTCTTGATTGCATCTTGTACGCCATCACGAAGCTTCTCCTCATAACGTATCGGATTAGTAAGCGGCGATGCGTTTACATTGACTTGACTAATCTCACCCCTTTGCAAGCGCGTGAGTCCCTTCATGGCATCCTTAAAGGGAGGCGCAGGTTGTGGTGCCACTTTCTTTGGAACAAGCTTTTCGAATGCATCCAGTTCTGAATCAGATGCAGATGCAATCTTTTCGAGTAGCTTCATACGACGCGGATCGCCCTGCCCGAGCTTTTGCAAGGCCTGCTGTTGTTCAGGCTGTTTCATACCCAGCTTTTCAGACAGCTCCATTGCGTTGCTCGCTGACTTCAAAAAAACCTCAGGCAGATCGTCAAGCCCTAACTCGCCAGGCGTATGGAAAACACCCTGCTTGTCAGGTAGCCAAGGAGTTTCCAACAGTAATTTCCCATTGGCGGAAATCACTTCTTCACGCTCGGCGTTTTCAAAAGTTTGGCGCGATGATTTTTCAACGACCCCACGGATGCATTGGGCGTGGGGCAATAGATATTCCCAAAGTAACCGACTACGCTCAAGTGTTGGTGCATTGACCACACTCTCCAATCCATCCAGCTCCCAGTCAGGGTCAAAACCATCCAGGCCGCGTTTATGCCAACCGTGGTAATGAATTAGACTCACATAGCCTTGGTAATTCGCAGATTTTTTCTTGAAGCGCGGCGACTTGGCCACTCCCAGTCCGGCAAGAGCACTCAAGTCATTTTCTGAATATGGCTCATGCGCAAGAAGGTATATGCCTTTGCAATCGACAAAATATAACTTGTTTTCTTCCGTATTAAAGTAGGCGTCTTGCGCCTTAACAAGTAAAAAATCCTCTTCATTACCGATTGGTTGAGCCAGCAAATAGCGCGCTTCTTCAAGGGCATTTTCCAACCTCGACTTCTTTTCGTGCGAGTCGGTTTGAAGAGCTTGAGTTATTTTTCGAAAATCCCGCTGCCATGTTTCAAGGTGGATTTTTTTATCGCCAGTTCGGGTGTATTTGGGCAATACCTTTTTCAACACAAGGTCTGCGAAGTCTGGCGTAGTAAGTCCTATGTCTTCTTCCAAGAATTGGCGGATTTCCTTTTTTTGAACAAGTGATCGTTTGACAGTCGGCAGCCCAGTTACCGCTTCATCATCCTCGTCTTCGATAGGAAGAAAAGCATTGGGTGTGCCATTTGCACCAAGCGGCACAACATGCTTATCCCCTTCTAGTCGAATTATTGGCTGGCTGGTAAAGCTCCGATTCGCTGATCCCATGTCTGATAGGTACTCATAAAATCGAATTACCCATTGGTCAATTTGCTGAGACATGAACTCGGCAGTTATTAACTTGCCAATCTGTTCGGCGCCAACCTCAATATTTAGTGCAAGTGGATGAGCAATCCATTCAGCCCGCTGAAAATGTGCAACCGGGGTCTTTTTTCCGACTAGAAATTGATGCAGAACGGGGTAGTTATTTTGTGTCAGCTCTGGAACAAGCCATTTCAAACCCGTGTTGTCGAATAACTGATCCAGCTGAGATGGCCCGAAAATCTTGGTTAATTCTGCGCCCCGCGCCAGTTTTGCTTGTGCACCACTTACATAGCCACGGTTTGATGATGGCAATAGGGGGTGATTTGCCAAGGCATCACGAACTTTTGAGTGCAATGGATGGAAGAATGTACCCTCTTTGAATTTGTCGTGATTAATAGGAAGTGTATTCAGTGCAACCAGGTTGAGCAGCTTCAGTTTCTTAATATGTTGCAGGCTATCAGCCAGCAAAGCCGCCGTTTCCTGAACTAGATGCCTGTTAAAATCATCGTCGGACGGGATGTTATCCCTGGCCGGTGTAGTGCGGTAAGGTCCTTGTAGAATGAAACCAACATGGGTTTCTTTGTCAGTCGGAAAAAACACGAATAGGCGTGCCTCCTCGACAGCTTCAATAGTCCCATCCTCTGCCAACCGTTTATTGAGGGCGAAAGCAATCTGGACAGGGCGATGCGCCTTATCTTCACCATCCGCCTCTTTCCATGCAACAGAGCGGTCAAATACTAAAAAACAATGCTCTTTTGAATCACCAGTGATGATGTAAATCTCGCGCGCCCTCTCATCAACCGTGGTGTCCTCACGTAGATAGTGACCGCCTTTTTCTCTCGCTTCCCACTTAATCTCCATCAGAGATTTTGTGAATAAAAGCGTTCCGGCTCCCAGATTGGCGAGCTTGCTCACTATTTCTTCATAGGCATTTTTTGCGGGCTTTAATTTTCTACACTCAATGTAATTAGGATTTCTAATGAGATGGTCGAAGGGCAGAACAAAACGTGTGCGCCCACGTTTGAGGTCATTTGGATATCGCGTTGCCGCGACACTATAGAGCTGTGTTATCTCGAAACTCTCTGCGCCAGAATGCACACAGGGCGCCGCTGTATAGGCAAATACCGATTTAAAACCCAAACCAAAATGGCCAATTTTCGTGATGTCTGTTTTACCCTTGCCGAAGTAGCTGATTGCTTTGACGTTATCTTCTGTAAAAGGCGTCCCATTGTGCTCGACGACTAATTTCTCATCACTGACTCGAAACTGAATTTCTGTAGCGCCAGCGTCATCAGCATTCTGTAGCAACTCGTACACGAAGTGTGCCGTGTCCGCATACATTGCTACTTGAGACATGCGGGATGCACGGTCTTTCCCGAGCTGCTCCTCGTTAAATTGGGATATTTTTTTGTAATCAGTTGCCATCTTCCACGCCACTTTGTATCAGCAACACGCCAAACACCACAGCCTCCGCGATGATGTCCACCCGTTCGGCGGCCTGCCTCAACTCTGCTGTCCGCCGCTCATAATCACGGTTCGCTGCTTCAATCTGACTTTCCCTCATACGGCGAATACGGGTATCGGTGGCGGTATCGCGCTGCTCTTCCAGCAGCGCGATACGGGCAGTGTGGGTCGCATCCAGCGATGCCAGCCTGGACTGTGCAATGTTACCGACCTGCTCGATGTGCTCGCCACGAGCATTGCTCCAGAGTCGGTAATGCGACTGTTCGAGGGTGTGTTCCTCGTTGGATGTAATGGGCTGGTCAGCCGCGCCCTCGCGCGCGGATTCCAGTAGTCCCAACATGCGCCCGTCGACAGCCGGATCGGCGCATACAGGCTGAAAGGTAAAATCTTCCTTGAGGCCAAGTTTGCGCCAACGGTAAATAGCGTAAGAGTGTCGCCCCGGTGGCAAATCATTTGCTGTGACCACAAGGTTGCCGATAAGGGGCGTGGCGGGTTCGGTGGCTTGGGCAGCCTGCCGTGCCAGTGGATGCGCGGGGGTAATAAAAACGATGTCGCGCCGGTCGGCTGCGGTAGCAGCATCGAAAGTGAGGGTGAGGTAAGGGTCGCTGCCCTTCAGCCAGCGCTGCCAAGTTTGGGCAGTAGCCCCGGTAAGGTTGAGCGCCTGAAAATCGGCGAGCAGTTTTTCTCGCGTTTCCTGCCCGAATTGCAGCGCGTTGACAGGTTTGCGTGCTAGTGATCGAGATGCTTTGCCCGGCACCAATTTTTCCAGATAACACTCCACCAGATTGGCAAGCATGGTAGGGGTGAGCCAGAAACTAGATGCCTGCTTGACTAGCTCCTCGTCCCGCTTGGGCAGACTGAGTCCGAAAAGTTTTGCCTGCGCTTCTTCCAGTTTAGCCTGTTCCTGAATGGCGCGGATTTCGTTTTCGGCCAATTGTTGCAGGCGGTTGGCCTGCTCTGACGGCGTAAGTGCAAGGTTCTCGGCGATGTCGTGAATTTCGCGGGTAAGCTTGCCCAAGATTTCCTCACTGCCGCCCAGAGCTTGCCGGAACACGCCGATGCGCAGCAAGCAGCGTTCGTAAATTTCCGCATCTACGGTGCCGGGTGTGATGAGGTTGTATATCACCACCGTTTCACTCTTCTGCCCGTAGCGGTCTATACGGCCAATACGTTGTTCGACGCGCATAGGGTTCCAAGGCAAGTCGTAGTTCACCATGCCGTCGCAGAACTGGAAATCGAGGCCTTCGCAACCCACTTCGGAGGAGAGCAAAACATCCAGCGCCTGTGGGTCTTCCTTTGCCAGGCTGAAACGATGACGTAATTCGCGTCGCTCGTCGTCTGGAATATCGCCATGAATAAGACCGATACGGATAGATTCGCTGAATAATCGCTTCACCAGATAAGCCAAGGTGTGGCGGAACGTGCTGAATACCAGCAGCTTGTTGTTAGATAGTTTTTGTTTATCGCGGATGACTTTCAGGAATGCGTCGAACTTCGGATCTTCACCAGAGAGTTGTTGCGCACGGCTTATCAGATCATCAACATCGGCACGGAAGTCATCGAGTACATCGCCAATGTCATCAAGAGCTTCATCGTCACTCGCCTCGCTCAGTTCGATTTGCGAAAGGTGCCGATGAAGGATGCTCTCCAACAAAGGAGCTAGGCCAAATACGCAACTCGCCGCCTGTCGCCGAACGGTGGTGAGCATGAACATCAGATTCTGGTCGCCATGACGATGAGCCAGGATGCGAGCTATGAGGTCTATCAGATCACCATGTAGCGCCTCCTGCTCGGTCGTAAATGCCACTGAAACAGTTTCCGGTTTGCGCGTGGTAAAGCTGCCAATATCGCGCCGCCTGGTACGGTTAATTAGAGATGAGAAGGTGTAGAGGTCTTCCAGTTGCCGAATAAGCGCAAGGCGACTTTCGTCATTACAGACTTCTGCACCCAGCTTGTCACAAACTTCTTGAAGCGTGGGATCAGCGGTTAGTACGCCTCGCCCCCAAGCCGTAGCAACGGCAGACTCAATTGAAACGCGAGTCGCAGACTTCCAGCCTGGGCGGGCAGCCCGCGCTGCCTCAATTGCGGCGTTGATGTGCGGATTGGGTTCGGACATCTGCTCAAAAGCCTGGCGACTGGGCAGGGCATCAGAGCGCAACAGATGCAGCAGGTTGTAAAGGTCGTTATCACCCAACTGGATCGGCGTGGCAGAGAGCAGCACGACGGCTTCTGCGTTGTCGCAAAAATAGCGTACGTTGCGATAAGCCCAAGTGTCGGTGTTGCGAATGTGATGCGCCTCGTCAACAATGACAAGATCGAAAGCAGGCGGCGGATCGAGATCGAGCAAACCGCGCTGTTTCTTGCGGCCTTGTTGCTTACCTATCAGCAGTGTTTCATCGAGCAGGGAGTAAGGTAGAATCGCACGGGCGTATTGTTGCGGCCAGATGCCATCCAGATGAGTCTCTTCCAAACAGTAGCGCAGAGCGGCGCCGTCCAGATGCGCGAACTGTTCGTCGAATCGCTTCATTTCTTCCATCCACTTGCGTTCTGCCACAAGCGGTTTGGGGCAAATTATCAGCACCGAACGTAATTCGCGCCGCGCTTGCAGCTCTTTGAGAATTAAGCCAGCCTCGATAGTCTTGCCCACACCCACCTCGTCAGCGATGAGCAGACGAGGTCTATCGGCCTGAATAAGTTTGAGTACAGGGCGGAACTGGTAGGGAACAAAGTTGATGCGCGAAGCGAACAGCGAATACAGGTGGCTGACGCTGGGGTGGCGCAGTTGCAGGGCAGACAGCGCAGCGTGCAGTGCCTCCGGGGTCACACTGACGCGGGCAGGGTGGCCGGCTGTAAGTTCTATTTGTGATGCGTAGTAGGTTGCAACAGCACCATCGTGAAAGACTTGGAAGCGATTCTCTGGATCGCCAGGCAAGCAAGCAATGACTGCGCCCGTAATGGCGGGCTGCGCTTTGAGCCTGACAACAGCGCCGGTCTTGAACTCACCGGGTGTGTCTGGAGTTAGTGCCTGGCTAATGGGCTGGGCATTTGCCCCTGTCAATTTTTCCATTGCGGCCTGCTTGTACTGCCGTAGCTCTTCCAGTACCTCGGCATTAACACCCAGCGCCTGTTGCAGCCGTTCAATGGTATCAAGGTCACGGTAATACGTTTCATCATCCAAGCCACCGGAAGGGAGGTGTGCCCAACGGTTGCGTATGCTTTGTGTTTCCTTAAGCCAATTGCGAGCATCCTTGTTCAAGTTGGCGTGGTTGGATAACTCAAACCAATTCTGGTCTAGCACACGCAACAAGGCAGCCAGATCAAGACTGCCCAGTTGCGTGATTCCACGCTGCTCTGCTTGCTGCCGTTGCATGTGACTCAAGGCACTCAGCACATAACGATTCCACCAGTTGTTGGCAAGCGCAGGCAACCAGCCAGAAAGCAGGCGTTGTAATTCTCTTGTTAAGCTCCGCAGCAATTGGTCCACAATGCAATGGTAGAAATATGAGTAGCTTTAGAATTGTAGTTTAGCCGTTAAATTATGACCTACTCTCACCCCATAATCCAATCCTCCATAGGTGGCCCACTCCCCCTTTTAAAGATAAGGATTCGTCACCCAATGTCACTAACTTAAGGGAAGAATCATTCTGTTCAAATAGATAGAGGCGGCTGAGAGCCTCGTCGCATTATCATGCGGGTGTCGAATCCGTGATGCGTAACGCGAAAGGATCAGCCGCCATGAATGATAGCAAGAAACGGCATCTTGCCGAACAAGTGCGCC
>Ga0210006_1002234_pt1 | contig 12842 bp, 9 predicted proteins | sample CryGey02umfilter_2_FD_185452 | JGI IMG/M metagenome (GOLD analysis project Ga0210006, IMG submission 185452) | Groundwater microbial communities from aquifer in Utah, USA - Crystal Geyser 4/10/14 0.2 um filter (SPAdes) (version 3) | ecosystem: Environmental > Aquatic > Deep subsurface >... | reverse complement strand
CCCCCGGAGCCAGTGTGCACGAACAGAGGCGAGAGCTTCTGTTTTTGCTTTATTCATCGGCATTTTTGTCGGTTCTAACCTTAAGTATTTCTTTTCCAATGCAGGATAGTCATTTTGTATCTCTGCAAACCATTCATTCGGCTCAATGGCGAGTTTTTGGTCTGTAATTATCGGCGTTTTTCCGAGTGCCAGTAAAATCTCCTTCTTTAGTTCTAACCCTGCTTTTCCCATTTTGTTAGCTCGCAAGAAAGCGGCTCGTGCGTAGGTTGTAAAAGCAAATGTCTTTTCGGTAAGCTCAAGCCATTTCTCGGCTCGTGTCTCGGTCTCTCGCAGGTTTTCTTTCATTTGGGCGATTTTGCTCGTAAGCGTGTTTTTCTCTTTGATAAAAGTTTCGTCATCAATAAGCTGGCGGTATCTCATCTTGGTAAGCTCATCCAGCTCTTTTTGGGTCTCAACCAAGTTTTTGTGCCGCATTTCATAAACTTTTGTCCTATCCTCAATCTCGGTATCATTCTTTTTATTCAAACCCTCTAACGCCCACTGCAAGAACTCTGGCAGGATGGTGTATTTTTCTATTTCCTTCTCAATCGCTACTTCCAAATCATCCACTGGGATATTTTTCTTTTGATTGCACTTAATCTTTGTCGTTTTTCTCGTGCAGTGATAATAAGTGTGTTCTCGGATTTCTCCTGATTTGAGGAGTTTTTTCTTCGTCTCGGCGGTATAAAGACAACCGCATACGCCGCACCGCATAGACCCCGTAAAAGCGAACTCGTGGTGTTTCGGTCTCGGTTTTCCTTCTCTGCCCAAAAGCATTTGCACTCGGTCATATTCTTCAAGCGTAATCATCCGCTCGTGCTGTCCTGCGTATTGCACCCCCGCATTTTCAATAGTCCCTGCGTAAAATAAACTCGTAAAAATCTTGTAAATCCCACTTCGTGATAATTCATTGCCGCCAATTCTCTTAAACTTTCTCGTCCGAAAACCCCACTCTTTATTTACCATATCCAAAATCTTGGGCGGGGTGTAATTGCCCGTGAGCATTAAATCCCACATTTTGCGGACGAGATTAAATCGCTCTGGGTCTTTGATGATAGTTTTATTTTCTTTGTCGTTGAGATAGCCGAGTGGGGCTACTCCCGTTTGCCACCCTTTCTCCAACTTGGAGAGCATACCCCGCTTTGTGTTTTTGCTTAAATCCAAAATGTATTGATTGGCAACGCCACTCTCTACGCTGAAAATCAGCACATTGTCTTCTGGGAGATATTGGCGGTCTATGGTCTGGATTGATTTCAAAACTCCTCTTTGTAAAAGCCAACTCAACTTTCCGCTATCAATCGGGTTGCGGGATAAGCGGTTTATCTGCCAGCATAATATCCCGCCCGCCTCGCCATTTTCAATTCGCTGTATCATCTCATCAAAGAGTGGGCGGTTGTTTGGCTTCTTCGCCGACTTCGCCTCGGTATAGGTTTTCTTAATATCCAAATTAAAGTCGTTGGCAAACTTTTTAAGCCGATTTACTTGGTCATCAATGGACTGCACCTGTCGGTCTTCGCTTTCCGATGACTTTCTGGCGTAAATGAAGTATTTAATTTTCGTTGTCGGTTGGTTCATAAAAACTTAAAGGGACGGCTATGGTTGCCCAATTCCACTTTCCCGAAGGATTGCTTTATTGGCATAGCCGCCCCTTTAGGGCAACAAAGCAATAAAAAACTTCGGGAGATTGGGTAACTGGGCAACATTTGTATCATATCATTTTTTCTTAAGGTCAGCAATCCGAGCAAATCGTTTGTCCAGATGTGCCGCCATCATTATCCAGCCCATCTCAAACTTCTCATTTAATCTCATTACTCGTCTGTATTTTCTGGTTGGCTTGCCATTGTAATAATATCGCTTAACTTCTTGTTCTGCTCGCTCAATATCTGGCAAACAAACCGAACTGCCCCTATATTTGCCACCCCTCATTTGGGCGGCATAGGCAATTTCTCCGCAATGTCGGCAACCGAACCACTTACCAATACAGAAAAGCACTCCCACCCGCCGTCCACAATACTTTCCATTTTTGGTTAGAGGGCAAATAAACCAGTATCGCTTGCCGCCATAGTTGCAGGGAGTAGAGGCAAGCTCAACCCTGTAATCCATACTTTCTTTTTCATCCGTCCCTCGGCTCGTGTGTGTGTATTGCAATTTAATGTAATCGCCCTCGTCTCCGCCTATTGAAACATTAAAGCCGATACTGCTTTCGTTGCCGCTCATTCCATAAGTCCATTTGATACCGCCATATCGCCAGCCGCCCTCAAGATAGCCGTGCTTTTTCAAGAAACGGGTGCTTAATCTATTGCTCCATTCTGCCTCTTGTTTTGCCATAATTTTTTTCAAAAATCCGCCGAAATCATTAAGGATTGGTGCGTTGATTTTTTGAAATTAAAATCAATTTTCCGCTTAAAATAAGGAGTTTTTGAGTTTAATCTCAATTCCGACAAAATCAGATATTTTCCTATATTTTTGCGAAACGAACCCATTTTCATCTTGGCTTAAAAATGTTCATTTATTTGACTTAATTCCCTTATCGTTGCTTTCTTAATCCTTTGATACATCTACATCTATGGCAATCGGGGCAAGTGGTTTTTCTCCCATCCGAGCGGCTTGGATACGCTGTAATTCGTGCAGGGCTTTGTAGATACCCCGCTCAATACTGGTCTCGTAGCGAAGCAATTTGCCGTAAGTGTCATAGTTGGCAAAATCGTGGCTAAACGCTTCGCCCAAATCTTTTTTGTCATCAAACTTGGGGTTGCAATCACTTTTTATCATCTCCCGCTCTATCTGCATTACCCGCCTCAACCGCCATACATTTGCGGTTATTCTATCCACCAGCACAAGCTCAAGCTCTGTTTGCGGCTCTAACTCCGCCCGCAGTTTTTTACCAACTTCAATCAGTATTTTCTCGTCCTCGCCCTCAAGCAAAACCTCTTTGCTCAATAGCCCGTGCTTAATGGCGTTATATTTGCTCACTGCCTTACCTTCCTCGGTCTTTACGCCGCCGAGCTTTGCATTTTGGCGATTTGCTTCTAATTGTTTTTGTGATACTTCGCTCATAATTTTGATTGTTTTTACCTGTTATTGCCCTGTTTATCAGGGATACGACCCTTTTTATGGTGTCAGAAAACTCCTAAATCTGGAGCTACCCCACCCTGCATTTCACTATTGTTTTCCTCGCTGGTGCTTACCCCACCCCAGTTTTCACTATTCTTTTGGTCAGGAGATTTAGTGGATAGTGCCGTAGGGTAAATCAACATTTTGCGTTTATCGCTGGGGTCTGCCTCTTGCACGATAAGCCCCGCCGTCTCAAGCATTGGCAAAATCTGCTGGCGTAGCTGGTTCGTGTCCAACATCCGACCATAGACCTCAAAATGCTTTTGCAGTAGCTCTTGGCGGGATAACCCCAACGCTCCTGTTATCTCTGCAAACCCCTCGCTCCTGTTGCTATTCTTGTCATTCCACGCCTTCAAGATAACTTCTTGGTAGAGGTTGTAGATATACGGCGGCAGGTTCAACTCTTGGCTTACCGAAATAGCGTCCCAAATCTTAAATGCCTGCTCAATGTCATCTTCGTTGGCGGTAATCGTTGTGCCGTTTTTCTCTCGCCACCAGAGATTGATGAGAGCAAATGATTTGATAAGCGAGGAGAGGCGTTTAATGTCTCGCTGGTGTCGTGGCTTGAGCACTTTGTTTTCGCTCAAAAATCTATAAATGACTTTCTGATGGCTCGCAATTTTAATCTCTCGGATACCTTCTAACTTTATTGCCCGTATGCGTTCTTTAAGGAGTTTCCGTTCGGGGTTCTCATCAAGCCAGTCCTTATAGCTCTCGGCGTCTGCTTCTTTTTTAATACTTTCCAAAATGCCCTGCCTAATTTTTTCTCGGTTCACCTCTGGGCTTAAGAGCAAAAATCGGGTTGCCTCTTGTTCATCAATCCGCAAACCTGCTGTGCAGAAAATTACGGCGGGGTATCCCTTAAGCAAAATGTTTTTTGTTTTCATCCCGAACTTCTGGGTTTTATCAGTTATCTTTACATTTATTTCTTTTTTGTCGTGAGATAGCAGTGGCCTCAACCTTTCCAAAAGTTGCGTATGTGGCTGGTCAAGAAAAATTAAAATCTTGCGGGACAAGTCCACCACATATCCTTTCATATCCTTATTCCACTCGCCGACATCGTGAAAAAATGCGGTGGGGCTACAATAGGCAAGCTCCAGCACATCTTCTTCGGGGAGCAAGCGGGCAATCTCGGTTGGAATATAGCTTTTTCCCGTAGAGGACGGGGCGTTGTAGCTGATATTGAATTGAGCGTTTTCCGTGTAAGCGGATAACTCGCAAAGAAAGGTTACGATTTTATTTTCCTCATCCTGTTTTATGGTTAGTCCAAGTATCTCAACCAAGTCCTGCGAGGAGAGTGGCTGAAATTGCGAGGTATCAATTTTCTCTGGATATTCTTTTGCGTATTTTCCGAATAGGTCATCGGGGTTGCCGTTGAGCTTTATGAGATAATCGGTTATGTCGCCGCCCTCGCCAACTTCTTGCGGCAGTGTGATTATGTAGGTCTCATTTCCACCATTTTCCACCATTTTTGCCGCACGCTCCGCTCCTTTCCTGCCAGCGTCATCGTTGTCAAAGCAGATGTAGATTTTCCTACCTTTTCCTACTTTTTCGCACCACTCGTTTTTGAAAGTCATTGCTCCGTGCGTTGAGGTTATGGCGTCAATGTTTTTTGAAAGCAACGCCAACCTGTCCAGCTCGCCCTCGCAGATGACAAGCGGATTGTTAGCATTTGTTAGCATTTCCCATCCGTAAATCTGGGCTTCAACTCCTTTGGGGTAAGTAATCTTATCGTCTCCAGCGTTCGGGTCTTGTCTCAACTTAAAAAAGCGAAAAGCCCCATAGATGTCTTGTATGGGTATCGTAATCCACCATTTGTTGTAGAACCTGCCCCAGCCGAGCTTGTGGGCGTCTATAACGGCGTCAGAAACGCCTCTGGCGTTGAGATATTGGCGGATGTTGGCTGGAAGTGCCAAATGGCAGGTCTCAACCAGTTCTGCGTCAAACCTCGTGGATTTTCGTGGATTTGAGGCAGGTAGTTTTAGGTTAAGTGCAATCTCCTGTATGCCGTCTCCAAAGTGTTTGGCCAGCGTTATAAGGTTGCCCTTCTCGCCGCACTTCTTGCACTCGTATTGCCCCGTCTCGGCGTCAAAATAGAGATGGGCTTCGTTTGCTCTGCTGTCCCTATCACAGCCGTTGAATAGGCAGTGAGTTATGATTTCTTTTCCACTCTCACGAAAGGCAATGCCTTTGCGTGTGAGATATTCTTTAATGGTAATAGTTTGTAATTCCATAGTTTTGTAATGTTAGGTTTTGTTAGGTTTTAAGTCGCCCGTTTCTCGGCGGCGTTCCTGCAACTGCTGGTATTCCGCCTCGGTCATTGGCTTGTAAGTCAATTCAACAAGTCGGATGAGTTTCGCACCCTGTTCATACGCTTCCTCTCGGCTGATTTCTCTGCCGTAGCGATTTTTGTAAAGCGTTTGGTATTTTGTTATCTGCTCATCCGACAACATAGGTTTATTCCGAACTGAAGATTTGATTTTTGAGCCGCTTAATCTGATTGAAGTAGCTCTGGGCGTCCACCGAAGATTTGAAGTCCCAGTATTTTTTAACTTCGGTATCTATCACATCGCCCCGTTTCAGAATAAAGAGCACTTTATTCCTCACGGCTTTGTCCAGACCGACCAATTCAAAATTCTGGCAAAGCAAATACGCCACCAACCCGATGTCGTGGCTGTAAAAATAGTTTTGCGTGTCATCCAAAGGCAGATAGGTATATTCCTCTGGCTGACCGCTTTTCTGTATTTTTCTGGTCATATAATTTTTGTTAGTTAATAATTTATTGCGACCTTCTACCCTAAATGGCGAAAATTCACCCGCAAAAAGCGGGCAACGAAAAAACCCTCGCAAATGAGGGCTTTCTAATCCGTGCTTATTTCGGGTGAATTCACCAGCTACTCGTCATAAACTTCTCGCTCGTTAATATCCTTTAATTCTGGCTCTGGCGTAAGAGTGATTTTAATTCGGTATGCTTTCTCTGTTTTATAGTCCTGAAATGGCTCGTTATCGTAAATTTGAAAGTACGCTTTTAGGGCTTCTGTTAGTAGCTGTTTCTGTTTTTTTATGGAGTTGATTTGTTTTAATGGTAAGTCCTGATTATTCTCCCACGACACCTCACCATTTTTGAGGGCGAGCAATCGTAGAAATTGCCATTGCTTGTTTGGTAGTTTTTTCTTTTCATCTTGAAAACCCATCGCCTCATAAGTGGTTTGAAGCGTCTCGTTCTTTGCCCTAACAATTACCTCGTGCTCGTTCAAAAATTGGATTGAGATTTCTTCCCATTTCAAATCGTCTGGAAATTGGCGAAGTTGTATCTTTTTATTTTTTGGTTTTTGTAAAACGATTTTCTCCTCAAGTCCTTTTATTTTCAGTTCTGGCATTTCAACGATTTTAAGAAGCAATGGTTCTTGTTTATTCGCCTGCGATTTAAGCGTATAAATTCTTGCAACGGGGTTGTCTCTTTCAGACCATTTTCCGAGAAAATTGCCCTTGTCGTCATAAACTGGATTGCTTCTCAATTCAATAATTCTTAAGAGATTTTCTTTTTCAAGAGCAAGCAGGGTTTTTAAGACATCAACCTGTCCATCACGAAAGCTATTTAAGGGTATTAACAGCTCCTCTTTGTTGTCCTTGCTAATTTCGTCAATGATGATTGCTCTTTGCTTGTAATATGGATACGAAATTCTTTTTGGTTTTAGTGCTTCAACGACAGCAGTTTTTTTCTTTTTATCCGCCTCGTTTTCAACGCTCGCCAGTATTTTATCAACCTCTGACTTGTCCATCATCAATCCCAACGGCGTATATACTTTGTCATTCATAAATTCCTCTATCGCTATGTCAATTCTTCCTTTGAGTTTCACCTCATCTAACACCTCTGTATCAAAACTTACACTGCCGCCATCCGTGTCCATTTCTTGGGGGTTTTTGTCCAGTTTTTCAACCAGTTTCCAGTTGATGAAACCACTCTTATCTTCTATGCCTTCCTCTGTTTCGGTTCTCTCTGGATGAGTATTTGCAGAAAGATAAAGTATTTTATCTTCTATCAGCTTATTGATTACTCGGCAAACATCCTCAAGGGAGTTGTTGTTAAAAGAAAACTCTTTTGCTAAAAATCCGCCGTCATCTCGGCGTTTATGCTCAAGCAAGATTTTTTTGAGTATGAATAACTCTAAATCCGTATTCTCGTATGGCGATGATATGCCGCCATCGTAGCTAAAGACATCTTCCTCATCATCTTCCTCGTTTTCGTCATCTTGCTCTGTCCGTTGGTCTATTTTTTTGAGCTTGCCATTTTTAAGGACGAAATTGTCATATTTGAGTAAGTTATTAAATTTATCTTCGTATTGTTTGGCGGCCTTATCATCTCCTTTGTGCATTAAAGGATGGGCGGCTTCTTCAATGATTTTGAATAGCGTTTCTTGGTCTTGGAGTTTGGGTGAAGTGGCAAGAGTAGTCAAAATCGCATATACCATCCGCCATTTTGTTTGCGGATATTCAATCAACTTGCCATCAACGCCGCACTCGGTAAGAAAATCTATAAGTTCAGTGCCAGTGCCCAAGTTGCCAATAGTTTGGGCTATCAGCTCCAGCGTTTTAGATTTGATAAGGGGCGGGTTTTTGAGGACAACAACGGGTGTTTCGGTTTTGGTATCTTGATAACCTACGCTATTTTCATACTTGCGATAAATCTCGGTGAACTTCTTTTGGTTGATTGATAATTGATAAATTGTAGGATTAAAAATATCGCTTCCTCGCAGAATGTTATCTACTGGCTCTACATCAGTTACGGCTTGCCATTCTTGGAGCTTGTATAAAAGTTTCTTTTGAGTGTCTTCCGATGGAAAATCAAGAACACTTGCTTGTTTAGCTTTGCTTGAGGTTTTTGGCTGGACACGAACACGAAACTCCACCTTTTCGCCCTTGCGGGTAAGGAACTCATCGTTTCTTATTTCTCGCAAAATCCACCAAACATCTTGGTTAAATTTTTCTTCTGGTGTCATTGGAATTTAGGGTAATTGTCATTTAATGTTGCAGATAAATCTTACCTGCGATATAATGATGTTATCAAATGTGAGGTAGAAAATCAATGGTTAAAAAGCGAAAAAATAAACAAATTCCAGAATTACTCACGCTCAAAGAGGCGTGTGCGATTTTGAAATGCCATCCCAACACCTTACGACAATGGGACAAAAAAGGAGTTTTGTCTGCTATTCGTATCGGCGTCAAAAGAGTAATGCGTTATCGTAAAGAAGATATTTTGAAGTTATTAAATCAAAAGAAAAGATGACATAAATTTTTATTACAACTTGCCTAAACCTTTAACGAGGCATGGCACAAAAAATCCACTGCGACATAGAGACGGCCACCCGTCTCCCATCATGTCGCAGTGGTTGATAGCCCGAAAGGGTTATTGGACAGCTCCGAAAGGAGTTGTCGGGAGTAACGGATAGCCTTTTCTGTTGCTCCAAACAAAACCACTGCGACAATATGAGTAAAAAATTAGGATTACAATCGGCTGATTTAGCGTCTGATACAACACAAAATCTTCTTAAGGAGAATGAAACCCTTAAGCAAGAAATAAAACAGCTCAAATCGCGAAAGCGATATGGGCTTGTTTGGGAGAGCAAACCAGAAGAAGTAATTGAGCTATGCAAAGAAAAATTACCAGTTTTGATTGAGGACACCGAAAGAGAAATCAAAACCGATAATAAAAAGCCAGTAAATATACTCATTGAGGGAGACAATTATCACGCTCTCTCGGTTCTGAATTACACCCACGAAGGCAAAGTGGATGTTATTTATATTGACCCGCCATACAATACGGGGGCGAAGGATTGGAAATACAACAACAATTTTGTTGACAGCAACGACAGTTACCGCCACAGCAAATGGCTTTCAATGATGGGTAGCAGGTTGCAAAGTGCTAAAAGATTACTCAAAGAAGATGGCGTTTTGATTTGTGCCGTTGATGAGAACGAATTTAATCGTCTCGGCTTACTTTTGGAAGAATTGTTTTATGGCCGTGAATTACATTGCATAACTATCGTCCATAATCCTCGTGGCGTTCAGGGTAAAAATTTTTCATACACACACGAATATGCTTTTTTTGTTCTGCCGTCAGGAATAAAAACCATAGGTCATAGAAAGATTAAGGATGAGGATATTGATTGGCGAAACCTGCGTGATAACGGCGGAGAGTCATTGAGGACGGACGCTCGTAATTGCTTCTATCCGATTATCATAAAAGACAAAAAAATTTCTGGTTTTGGTGATGTTGTCCCCAATGGAGAACATCCCAAACAACAAGTAATAAAAAGGGGCAGTGAATTTTATGTTTATCCAATTGATAGACAAGGCATTGAAAGAAAATGGCGTTATGCGAGGCAAAGCGTTGAAGAAATTAAGCATTTACTTCGTGCGAAAGAAACGAGAAGCGGATATGAAATAGAGCTTGGTAAGGACTACGGCACTGTAAGAACTGTCTGGCAGGATAGTAGATATGACGCTAACGAAAATGGCACAAAACTTGTTCACGCTTTAGTCCCTAAAACACATTTTGATTTTCCTAAATCGCTTTTCACTGTTTACGATTGCATTGCTCCAATTTTATACGAAAGAAAAGACGGGATTATATTGGATTACTTCGCTGGCTCTGGCACAACTGGCCACGCTGTTGCCTTGATAAATAAAGAAGATGGCGGCAACCGCCGATTTATTCTTTGCACCAACAATGAAAACGGGATTGCTCAAGAAGTTTGTTATCCGAGAGTAAAGGCGGTGATTAAAGGAAGCAAGGACTATAAAGATATAACTGGGATTGCGAGTAATCTCAAATACTTCAAAACAGATTTTGTTGATGGAGCAACAACCGACAAAAACAAGAAAAAACTCGTTGATAAATCAACGGAAATGCTCTGCCTGAAAGAAGATTGTTTTGAGAAAGTAAAAGCGGGCAAGAGTTTTAACATTTTCAAAAATCCAAAAGAAAAATATTTGGGCATAATTTATGACGATGACGGGATTGAAAGTTTCAAGAGAGAAGCGAAAAAGCTAAACAAAAATTTCGTGGCCTATATTTTTTCGCTGGATAATAGTGCGAGAGAAGAAGAGTTTGAGGATATGGAAGATTTGGTGGAGTTAAAGCCAATTCCTGCGGTCATATTAAATGTCTATAAACGCATATTCAAATGATTAAACTTAAAGATTACCAACAACAGGCGGCAGAAAATCTGCACCGAAAAATAGAGAACTCGTTAAGGTCATCCGAAAACGAGGTGGTTATTTTCCAAGCTCCTACGGGTTCGGGCAAGACCGTTATGGTGTCAGAGATGTTGAGGGAGCTTGTGAGAGGCCGAAAGGACGATAAAAAGTTTTCTTTCGTTTGGATTTCAGTAAGGATGTTGCACGAGCAAAGCAAAGAAAAGCTGGAGAAATACTATGAGGACGATAAGTCCATAAAATGCTCGTATTTTGAAGATTTGGAAGACCGAAAAATTGCTGAAAACGAAATCCTGTTTATTAACTGGCATAGCATAAACAAAAAAGACATCAACATTTTTATTAAAGAAAACGAGCAGGAAAACAATCTTAATACAATCATCAAAAGAACCAGAGATGACGGCAGGACAATCGTTTTAATCATTGACGAGAGCCATCATACGGCTGGCTCGGAGAAGTCCAGAGAACTTATTGATGTTATCAGCCCAAAGGTAACTTTAGAAGTTTCTGCTACGCCGCACTTGGAAGAAAGTGCCGCCGAAAAAGAAAAAGTCCGTCTGTCCGATGTTAAGGCGGAGGAAATGATTAAGTCCGAAATATCCGTAAATCCAGAGTTTTTAGATATTAAAGTTTGGACGAAAAGCTCTGATGAGATTGTCATTGAGGAAGCCCTTAAAAAGCGAGAGGAGCTGGCCAAGATGTATAAGCAAGAAAAGGCGAAAATAAACCCGTTAATGCTTATTCAGCTTCCCGATAACAAAGCTGGCCTCACGAGCAAGAAAGAGGAAGTGATAAAGATTTTGGATAAAAAAGGCATAACAGAAAAGAACGGCAAGCTCGCAATTTGGTTGTCCGAGGATAAATCCGAAACTCTACCAAACATTGAAAAAAACGAAAATGAAGTTGAGGTTTTGATATTCAAGCAGGCCATTGCTCTTGGCTGGGATTGCCCCAGAGCTTCAATTTTGGTGATTTTCAGAGAGTCAAAGAGTTTTACTTTCACTATCCAAACAATCGGCAGGATAATGCGTATGCCAGAGCTGAAGTATTACTCAAAAGAGCCAGAGCTTAATAAGGGTTTTGTTTTCACGAATTTAGCCAGCATAGAAATTACCGAAGATTACGCCAGAGATTATGTAACTGTTTTTGAAGCCAAAAGGGATAACAAACTCTATAAGGATATTGCCCTGCCATCAATCTTTTTAAGGCGACAAAGGGAAAGAACTCGTCTATCGGGAGAGTTCGGCAAATTTTTTATGGCGATTGCAAAAAGCAATGGTTTGCAACAAAAAGTAAATCTCAAGCCGTCAAAAATCATCAGCCCGATAATTGCTGATGGCAGAATTGTAGACATTGATAAATCTGGAGAGATAGAACATAAGGGCACAATCAATATCGCTCTGAAAGAAAAGGAACTGCAAGAAAAGTTTGATAAGTTTATCGTGCAAAACTGCACCCCTTACGCCCCAGCCGACTCAAGCGGCAGGATGAAAACGGCACTGTATCAGTTTTTCAATCAGGAGTTCAAATTTGATAAATATGACCCGAAGGTGCAGGTAATTGTTCTTGGTAAAGAAAATGTCCAGCTTTTTATAGACACAATCAACTTGGCAAAGGAGAAGTATAAAAAAGATGTTGTTGAAAAACTGGCCGAGAAAAGAGAGTTGACCGAAACCCCACAATGGGAAGTGCCGATAGTGATTACTTACAACAGCAGATACCAGCAGGAAGAACAGCCGCTCTCGGTTATGAAGCCGTTTTATACGGCCAAGCAGAGCGAACCAGAAAAATTATTTATTGAGTTTCTGAATGGCTCAAAAAAGATTAAGTGGTGGTTTAAGAATGGCGAGGGAGAAATAAAGTATTTTGCCGTGTTAAGGCCAGATGACCAAGCATTTTATTCCGATTTTATATTCCAGCTTAAAGACGGAAGTGTGGGGATATTTGATACTAAATCAGGAAGAACCGCCGAAACTGGAGACGCCGCACCCAGAGCCGAGGCATTGCAGAAGTTTATCAAGAAGCAAAACAAGAGTGGCAAAAAGTTAATTGGCGGGATTGCCATTTATGTTAATGGCACTTGGCGATACAACGACAATGAAAAATACGAGTATAATCCGAAGGATTTATCAAAATGGAAAGTATTGGATTTATAGTGAGTGGCAGAGTGGGGTAAAATTTGCTATAACTTAATTGGAGTAGTGAGAGTTGGTGTTTATCGGCTTTTTAGCTGATAACAAGGTTGTGTAATAAGTCCGCCATCCGCCATCGTGCGGTGGATTTGTCCGAAAGGGCAAAGGGTGCGGTTAAAAACAGCAGTGGCTTACGGGTTCACCAAGAGTTCAGCCGAGCATAACGGGAGCAACATTGAGGGCTGAAAGGCGAAAAAGGATTTTCCTCTCGCTTGCTACTCCCACAAAGAACTTCTTAACGGGAGTTTTTTGTTTCAAAACAATAGTGAGTGGTGCGGT
>Ga0210006_1002230_pt1 | contig 12852 bp, 12 predicted proteins | sample CryGey02umfilter_2_FD_185452 | JGI IMG/M metagenome (GOLD analysis project Ga0210006, IMG submission 185452) | Groundwater microbial communities from aquifer in Utah, USA - Crystal Geyser 4/10/14 0.2 um filter (SPAdes) (version 3) | ecosystem: Environmental > Aquatic > Deep subsurface >... | reverse complement strand
GCGGAAGAGGTATTTTTGACTCAAACCACCAGTGGAATTCTGCCTGTCATTGCCATTGATGGTCATAAAATAGGAACGGGTAGTCCGGGGCAATTCACCAAAAAACTAATGAAGGATTTTGGTAAATTGGTGTGGGGGAAATAACAAATTTATTCCTCTTTCCTATTTAAGCACATTAAGCGGTGTGAAACTCATGCGATGAATGGGGCAAGGGCCGTGTGTTTTTATCGCCGTCATGTGTAGTTCCGTTCCGTAACCCATGTGTTGGTCAAAACCATAAACGGGATATTTTTGATGGTACTTTTGCATCAGATGATCACGCGTGACCTTGGCAAGGATAGAAGCCGCGGCAATACAAAACACTTTTTGATCCCCTTTGACGATCGCTTCTTGGGGGATACCCATGATGTTCAACGCCACCGCGTCGGTAAGAATAAAATCAGGTGTCGGGTCTAGCTTTAAAACCGCCTGGCGCATGGCCAATTTTGAGGCATTCAGAATGCCGATTTCATCAATCTTCGCTTGGCTGATGATCGCGACCGCGTAACTCAGAGCGGTGTTTTTAATTTCGATGAATAGCTGTTCCCGTTGTAAGGCGGTGAGTTGCTTGGAGTCGTGAATGGCATCGTTGTGATAATCCGGATCAAAAATGACCGCGGCGGCAACCACAGGACCCGCCAAGGGGCCACGCCCGGCTTCATCGGTGCCGGCGATGTGACGGAAGTGACGCTGCCTAAGATGTTGCTCCCGTTCGTACATGAGTTAATGACAAAAGTTTATTTCTTCTTCAAAAGGGCGAGCATTTCCGATGTTACCGCTTTTGTTTTGAGCATGAAAAACATATAAACCACACCGCCCAAAGGAATCAGAATGGCGAGCTGCCATACAAACCAAACATTTTTCATCCACATAAAGCCGATGAAGATGAAAAGCCCCATCATGGTGGCGGAGAAAACGGTTTTTAACAAGGTGATGAGGGAAATGTGAAATTGTAGGACTTTTTGAGCCATCCAATACGTAAAAATGAGAATGAGAAATTCCGAAAAAACCGATGTTAAGGCGGCCCCACGAAATCCCCAATGGGGAATGACGAGCAGATTGCCGATGAGATTGAAAAGCACACCACCCGCGTTGATGTACATCAGCTTGATCTGCTGATTGAGGACAACCAAGGTGAAGCCGAACAGAGAATTGACGAATGAAAACAGCATCGCGAACATGAGGATTTTGATGGCGACATCTGACCCATACGTAAAGGTGTTTCCGCTTAAATAAGTCACATCCGAAATAAAGTGAATGAAAGGAACCGCCAAAATAAATCCGCCAACGAGAATAGGAACGCCGGACGCGATTAAAAAATCAAAAGAATATTGGACGAGCTGTTTGATTTTCTGATTCTTTTCTTCCAGATAACGCGTCATGATCGGAAGCACGGAATTCATGAAATAAACGGGAATGATCACCAGCATTTCCAACATGCGTTGTGCCACGCCGTACAAACCCACTTCGGTATCCCCGCACAACCGCTGTGCGCATTCCCCCTCCCCCAAGGTGGTGGAGTGAGGGAGTAAAAGGGTCATCAAAATGACGTCCAGGCGGAAATAAAGCGTGTTGAGCACCAGAGCAACCCCATAAGGAAGAGAGGTGAGAAAAATTTTTCTCCAAAAATCATAATCAAAACAATACGTGATTTTGGTATACCGGCGTGTGTAATAAGCGGTGACGACAAACATGATCAAATTCCCGATCACACCGGCCCACAACAGATGATAAAACCCAAGAACAGCATTGTCGGGATAAAGAAAAAAAGCGACCCACGCCATATAAGCGACACTGGCGATTTTTCCGATCACAAGACTAATGGTGGCGTATTGCATTTTTAGATGAACCTGCAAAACCGTGCTGACCGTGCCATTGAGCAGTGTGAAAAACGTGGCAAACGTGGCGACCACCACACCAAGAGGAATCAGGGTGTCTCCGTAGGCCGGCATTAAAAAGGCGGCAATTACAGCCAGAATCATCGCGAAAACGGCCAACGCGCTTCTCAGTCCCAGTACGTTCCCCAAAATACGCGGGATCTGTGACTGGTCTTTGGACATCTCTTTGATCGTGATCGTGTAGATGCCAAAGTCGGCGATAATTCCAAATAACGCTAAAAACTGATAGACCGTCGTGTAATCGCCGTACCCCGCCGTACCCAAGTACCCCGAGATGATTTTAAGAACGATGATCGAAAGACCTGCAGTGATGAGTTTGCCGACCACCTGAATGAATGTGTTTTCGAGGATTTTACGGGCAATAGACATAATCAGTGCGACAGTGCACAGTGCGACAGAAAATGATTCTCCGGAACACTGGATATTTAGTTAGTTTTATTCAAAGCGGATTATACCTGAACTTCGGGATAAAACCCATGTTTTTGACAGTGGAAAAGACATCACAAAACTATTGACATCTTAATTAAAATATGGTAGTATAATCTCCAAAATTCAAACAAACACAAAAACCCGGACCCTTAATTGTACTCTCATGCGTATCAAGGTCTTGGCTCTTTTTGTGGCCATTCAAATCCTTTCACTGGGCTTATGGCAACAGGTAAGCGGTCAGAACACGACGGTTGAAATGCCTGTGTCAGCTATTCACGCGGCTTCTGATGCGTTGTTTGAAAATATGAGCTTTACCTCCCGCAATCGCGAAGGAAACATCACCAATGCTTCTCCTGAAGTTCTGGAAGGTGAAATAAAGGCGGTCTTCGCGCAATTGCCCGCGAACCATGTAAGCTCCGTTAAAAACGTAATTTTAGACTACAGTTCCACCGCTTATCGTGGTCTGGGTGGTAAGCAGATGATCATTTTACGTTCCGCCATGGCTTACAATGAACTGGCAGGGGTTTTGATCCATGAGTTGGGTCATAATGTGGATTTGATCACCATTCATTCCATTCAAAACAGCCGAGTGAGTGAATTTAAAGATGGGCAGACTCCCGTTTTTGAGGATGACCTGAGCCTCGATTTTTATCGCATTAGCTGGATGAATGAAATCACCCGCAAAAAAACAGCGACTAATTTTGATTTCGTTTCCGGCTACGCGATGACAGATCCCTTTGAAGATTTCGCGGAAACTTACGTTTATTACGTGTTACACAACCGTGATTTTAAAGCGCTGACCGCCACCAACGCCGCTTTGGCCGCCAAATATAACTTTATGCATGATGTGGTTTTTGAAGGGCAAGATTTTGACACGGGAAACAGCCTGGTAGCAACCAACCGCCGCTCCTGGGATGTGACTGTATTGCCTTATAACTTGGATAACTTTTTGAACTAATGATTGAAAATGCTATCCACTTTATCAAAAACTATCCTATTCTTTCTGTGGTATTAACTGCTGTTAGTGTGAGATTTGTGCCTTCTATTTTTGAAAAATTAAAATTAGGCATTCTTGAAAGACGTTCCAGGTTAAAAAATATTTTATTTGTTACAAATGACGAGGCAGGTGGGAAGGTTCTTTCTGGGGAAAATAAATTGCCCCAGCGAAGACAACAAATGGATTTTTTTGATCAAATTGATGCATCTACTACCGATATGCAATCAGGAGGTGGTTATGGTGATTCCCCTCTTTTAGCGGCTCCATCTTTAGCCCCTTCTCGCTTTGTAGAATCTTATCAAATACCCCTTGATCTTCGAGTCATAGATGAACCTGCGCCTACCCCTGAAGAACATATGAAGATGACATGCGAACAAAATCGTAAATCCATCGTGGATTTAATTGCCAGACAGCATCCGGATGAGGAAGTGGCAGTTGTATTGGTAAGCAATTTTGGTTCTGAATATCAATATCACACAACGGGGAGAAGGTCATCGGATCATTTATACGCCTTACGATTGCAAGCTGCCTTAAAAGAACAGTTCCACCTGGAGCGATTACGAATCATACTTATTTTGGATGCAGAAGAACGAGACCTTGCGGACGCTATAAAAAACAATGGTGTTGATCATGTGGTTGTAAATGGGCATGGCACCTGGATTAGTTGGCAAGATGCCAATGGGAAATCGGTTAGCAATGCAAGTTTAGATGTTGAAATGAATGGTAGAAGTGGCGTAAGGGAAAAAGAAGATCAAATCTGTTTCAGATCTTTTATTAGGCACACGTGTGGGGATCCCGAGGATGAATTCGTTACTTTTGAGGATCAATTAGGAACTCCGTTTGCGCATCATGTTTTTGGCACACCCATTATTGATTCGACAGATAATTTTTCGTATTCCCCTCTAGAAACGACAACTTTTGACGAATTTAACTTACAAAGAAGTAAAAATAAGCGACAAATTGATGATGAAACAAAATGGCTTTTTAGGAAATGGCGATATAAGGCAAAAAAAAGATTTTTTCGCAGAAAAAAAGTAAATAACTGGTTAGATAAATTCCATATTCCAAAAAAATGGAGACTTTTTGTGCCCGATGAGCCAAAAGTGGCCGATGATCCACGACTGACTTGGCTACAATCTCCAAAACAACCACTATAAATGAATAGTTCATTGATCCGGGGAAGTCCCCGGTGGAATAAAGGCGATGCTTAATATTATTCACTTAATATCTTGACCCATTTCGCCCTTCATTCGCTTTGATCTATAATCTAACCGCTTTCATTTCTGCTTTTATGTCAAAAACGCGCAAGCCATCATCGAGTGCCGGGATTCCATCCGAGGCGAAACTGCTCGCTGTTTATGAAAGACGTGCACGAGCAAAAGGTATTTTTATGATTGTTGATGATTCGTTGCAAGAAATTGATTCCGGTGCAGATCAGCACCAAAGATTAACACAGTCGTTAAAAACTTCGGATGGAAGAATGGATGTTATTGATGGCAAGTTACCGGAATCATCTCCTATCGATCTTATAAGACGAAAAAACACCTGACGAAAACGTAACCGTGATGCTTATTGGTGATGTTTACAGTTCTGATGAGGATGATTCTGAAGGCCTTGAGAAGGTAGATGAGGATGACTTAGAAAATGACTCACCTTTATCGGCTGACGTGGCTGATTATTGCCACGCGGAACGAGTGAGGGAGGCGCTAATGACACAAATCGGTTTATCGAGAGTGAGTGTTTATGTTGTTTTGGAGGCTACAAAAAGGGATTTAATAGCGGCGATTTTGAATCCTGATGTCGCAGGAGTGGTTGTTGTCGGTCATGGTACCTGGTCCAGTTGGGTAGATGCTGACGGAAAGCGTGTTACAAATGAGGATTTGCCAAAACCTGCTAATCCATTGGCTTTTTTTGTACGGCATACCTGTGGAATCCCGGATAAAGATGATGAATGGGACGACCAGTTGGGCACTTCGGTTGCCAGCAGGATTTTTGGTACAGAACACGTTACGTGCCACCTTTATTCTATAACAAATCCATTGCCGGAACCCTCAAAGGCATTATTCAGAATTAATCGCTCAAAATCGCCTAAGGCGACTGATAGAAAAGAACGTAGAATTTTGGGTAAAAAGAAGTTCCGAACGCCGTTAAGTCGTTACCGTTTTATATTAAGAAGACACTTTGAAGAAGGTTTTGGAGAAGAATAGATGAACGATCATTTCATTACTTTTGAGAGAACAATCTTCTTTCCAGCTCCTCTGCAGCTTCTTGGTCTAAAAGCCAGTGTACGTTAGGAAAAAGTTGAGTGTGATGAGAGGATCCGCGATTTAAATCACATTTGCCCAACAATGTGTCTGCGACATTCATTGGTTTGTGGGGACCCATGGCAACCACGAGGTGTTTTTGAGCCAATGCCAATGTTGCCGGACCAACCGTCATACCATATTCGTAATAATTTTCGGGACAACGAGGATGCGCCACATAACGGGTTGCATGATCCAATGGAACAAACATCATTCCTTGATCCGGGGAAGTCCCCGGTGGAATAAAGGCGATATGGGAAGAGCCAGCATGTCCAGTTCCAGCATCGGGACCAATGCCCAGGGTGCACAAAGCCCATCGGTTCATTTGCATGAGTGCCTCCACTTCTTCCACTTTCCCTCTAGGATCTAATGTGCTCGCGTTAGGGATTAACCATTGACCATTCTTTGTGCCTTCTAAATTATGCGGGTTAAAATAATGCCTTTACATCCATTTGGCAAAAAGTGGATGGCCTGGTCTTATCCCCCTATCTCCTGCCCATACCTCATCGACGTTCCCAACGAGCCTTCCTTTCAGGGCTTCTCCGGCAACCGAACGATATCTATTTACAAAGGTGCCCCCCACGGCAGTCATTAGACCCCCCTCAGTACCTTGTAATGTATCTGTGATGGATTCGCCAATAGCCGCTTCTGTAAGAGCTCGTGTGTGATGTACTAAAACAGACTTCGGAGGATAAACTTTATATTGCCTCCCCTCGAACTCCATTAGTTCCAATAGCCCCTCTCGTTCACGATAACTTCGTACTCCTTCTGTTAAATCAAGGACTTTCGGGCGGGCAGAGTGTGTCATAAAAAACGATTACAGGGCGCTATGATAAACTACTTTTTTTACTTAAGTCAACAAAAGTCTACAAAAACTTATTTATAATCTCAAAAGGATCGAATATCAGAGTTGGCGAAGTACATTATTTACGCTTAGAACTAATACCGAATCGCGAAATCCTCAAATTCTCCGGTATAAGTATGATGTTTCACTTCGACTTTTTTGACTTCCGAAGTGCTGGGGCCACTATGACACCAGTCAATGAATTGATTGAGTTTGTTTTCCGGACCTTCGGCGGTCACGACCACTGTTCCATCCGATTCGTTGGCCACCCAACCGGTAACACCAAGCTTTTCGGCTTTTTCACATGTATGGGCACGAAAGAAAACACCTTGGACTTTGCCGATGATGGTGAGATGGATTCTTTTTATGTGAGATATTATATGTGAGATGTGAAAATATTTGGTTATGAATACAATCTCCAATATTACTGAAGGCGCGATTACGTAATCGCGCCGGCGAGGATACCATCCTCGCCTTCAGTTAATTATGTTAAATTTTATCAAATTATTCCCACTTCTCACCCATCACTCTATTTACGCAGAAAATAGCCCCATAATAAATCAGATAGAGTGCTCCCGTGAAAACGATGAAATTAAGAAAGCGGTTCGCATCGGAAAAGTAACTCAATCCTGTCTGGATGACGGAAAAAGGATGATGAATGATATCCCAGGTATTCAGACGGTCAATCAGTCCGATCAACATCCCCAGAGCAGTCAAAGGGATCATAACAAGGGGGAAGTGACGTAAATTTTTATTAAATAACTGTTTTAAAATACCGGTCATTTTTTGGAGAACATAAATAAAAACCGGCACACCAATCAAAGAGTAGGCAAAAAAGACGATTAGCATCCACGCTTCGCTCGGACAAACGTGCAAATAATCGTAATCCTCACACTGCCCGAGCAAATGACGATTTTCGGTGAAGAGATAGGCAATGTTAGGAAACCAAAAAAACCACATTAAAAAAGCGACGCTGAAAACAAATCGATCAAGGGAGGATAATTTCTTCCAGGATCTTTTTTTGAGCCATTCAGCTATTTTTTGAGTTAGAAAATAAGCAACAAAAACCAAGATAAGATTCCACAAAATGCCAAGGAGGGGGTAGCCGTTGATACCGATGAATAGAAGTTCCATGTTTTTTAAGCTGAGTGTGAGCTGCACAATTACAGTGCTGCAGAGAGCAGTACTACAGAAAAGCTGTGCACTGTGTACTGTGCACTGAACACTGATTATTTAACCGTCACGCTTTTTGCCAAATTTCGGGGCATATCCGGATCCAGTCCACGACAAATACTGATGTAGTAAGCAAGGAGCTGGATCGGGATGATGTTGACCAGAGGAGAGGCGACACCCACATCCGGGACCTTGATCCAATCGTCAAATACCTCATGTTTTTCGGGAGCAATACCAATGATATGGGCTCCACGAGCCTTGAGCTCAATCGTGTTGTTCAGAATGTCGTCTTTCACTTCATCATTCGCGATAAGAGAAATACAGGGGGTTCCTTCCGTAACAAGGGCAATAGGGCCGTGTTTGAGTTCTCCCGCCGCGAATCCTTCGGCATGGACATAAGAAACTTCCTGAATTTTAATGGCGGCTTCCAGCGCGATGGGATAATTTTGTGCCTTTCCGATAATATACGCGTTTTCATGCTTTTGAATTGCCTCCGCGACGCTTTTGATATAATTCAAAAAACGGGGATTGAGCATATCGTTAATTTTCCCGGCGACTTCGGCGAGCACACGGCGACCTTCCTGCAATTCCCCGTTTACCGCGTAAGCGATGAGGAGTAGGAGTGCCATTTGAGAAGTCGCGGCCTTGGTGGAGGCAACGGCCTTTTCCGGTCCCGCGTTGATGAGAAGAGAATAATCCGACTGACGTGCGATGGTGGAACTCCCCACATTTATGAGCGAAAGCACTTTGGTCCCCTTTTTCTTCGCGACCTCCATAGCCTCCAGAACGTCCGCGGTTTCACCACTCTGCGAAACAACAACGAGCAGGCTTTCCGGTTTTAAAAAGTGGTGATAAATGGGAAACTCGGATGCAGGCGCGTAATTCACATGACGGTCGGCAACAATGGAAAAAAAATATTCTCCCACCATACAAACTTTCCCCGCTGTTCCACAGCCGGAAAAAAAGCAGCCACGAGCGGCCTGAATGGCTTTTACAATTTCCATGATCTCTTCCGAATCCTGATTGATGGCACGATGAATTGTATCCTTTTGCTCCATGATTTCTTTGAGCATGTAGTGATCGTATTCCCCTTTTTCCGCGGATTCAGCTTTCCAGTCGATATTGATGAGGCGTTTTTCAACCAACTCTCCCGTTTCGATATTGATGAATTCCACATGGTCATTCACCACTACCATTTCATTGTCATTCAAATACATCACATCTTGTGTATATTCCAAAAAAGCGGGAATGTCGGAAGCGAGAAAATATTCCCCGTTCCCAACGCCAACGATCAGTGGAGAGCCACGACGTGCCGCGATGAGCTGATGATCCCCTACATGGAGCGCGACAATGGCGTAACGCCCTTTTAAACGACGTGTCGCTTCCAAAACTGCCTCTTTAAACTCCATCGTTTTTAGGTAATGACTGATGAGCTGAGGAATAACTTCAGTATCGGTTTCGGAGATGAATTTGTCGCGACCAAGTTCTTCGCGGATTTCATGATAATTTTCGATAATCCCATTGTGAACTACGGCCACTTTTCTATCGTGGCTAAAATGCGGATGAGCGTTTATGTCTGTCACACCGCCATGGGTTGCCCAACGGGAATGTCCAACGGCCATGTTGCTTTTTATCCCTTCAAAACGGGAAGTGCCTACGGTGGAAATCTTACCAACGTGTTTATCAATAAAGAGCTCACCATCCACGTCGGCTGTTACGCCCCACGAATCGTATCCGCGATATTCGAGTTTTTTCAGTCCTTCCACTACAAGAGAAAGCGCATTATCACGTTTGCCGATGGTGCCGAAAATACCGCACATAATTTTTTATTTAAAATTCAAAATTTAATATTCAGGATTATTTTTGACATCGCGACGAAGCAATGGCTCCTGTTTTGCTTCGGAGCCGAGCAGAGCTGCACTCCGTCGAAAATGATTAATTTCTTACTGTCTGATTGGTCATTCCGTACCCCAACGGAGCCACTTTGTGGCTCGATACGGAATCTCACTGATAGGAAGTTTTTAGGTGAAATTCCGGCCTGGTGGCCGGAATGACGAATGATGTTAGTGATTTTTATACCAATTAATTGTTTCCCTAAATCCTTCTTCAAATGGAACGGAAGGCTTCCAGCCCAATTCGTTTTGGATTTTGGAAGAGTCGATAGCATAACGAAGATCATGACCTAAGCGATCCGTGACGAACTCGATGCGATCTTCCGGAAGATTGAGAATTTCGAGCATTTTTTTGGTCACTTCCAGATTCGTATGTTCTTCATTGGTACCGATATTATACACTTCTCCCACACGACCTTTGTGCAAGATTAAATCGATCGCACAACAGTGATCGATAACATGAAGCCAATCGCGGATGTTGGAGCCATCGCCATAAACCGGCACTTTTTCGTCGTTGAGTAATTTTTTGACGAAGAACGGAATCAATTTTTCCGGATATTGATTTGACCCGTAATTATTGGAACAACGGCTGATCAAAACCGGCACATCATACGTTCGGTGATAAGCCAGACACAACATGTCCGCCGCTGCTTTAGAGGCAGAATAAGGGGAGCTCGGTTTGATCGGAGATTGTTCTGTAAAAAATCCTTCCTCAATATCCCCATACACTTCATCTGTCGACACTTGAATATAACGCGGATGTCTGTGTTTTCTAGCCGCCTCCAAAAGCACTTGTGTGCCGATCACATTCGTAGTTAAAAATGGTGAGGAATCATCAATGCTCCGATCCACATGGGTTTCTGCAGCAAAATTTACAATAACGTCCGTTTCACCTGTCAGTTCATCAACGAGTTTTGCATCCGCAATATCCCCTTGAAAAAAACGATATTGAGGATGATCAGCGACATCGGATAAATTATCTAAGTTGCCTGCATACGTGAGTTTATCCAGATTCGTGACATGATAATCGGGATACGTTTTGATGATATGACGTACAAAATGAGAACCGATAAAGCCCGCACCGCCAGTAACGAGTAGTTTCATATTTTTTATTTAATTTATTAGTTTATTACACTTCGTTTTTTATTAATCTATTTTTGCAATAAAGTAATAAATCAATAAACTAATAAATTAAATAAACAACGGAGGCATTGTACCAGATTTTGAAGGCGATTAAAACTACAACTCACCCTCTTGTGACGCTTTGTCCATGCCTAATAATTTCTTTATTTGTTCCACTTTTTTTAAAAATCTATCCATTCGTTCATTGTATCCGCTCTCTCCTAGTAATTTGATATGAGCCGCAAATCTAATTAGGTCTGCTGTCCGTCTTTTTTCGGGGTCAGCATCCAGTTGGCGACGGATTGCCTGTGGAGTAATGCCCGCTTCTACGAGTACCTGCTGGAGAAAATCAGATAAAATTGCACTCAAAGAGTCAATCAAAGCGATAAAATCATCTACATTACAAATTTGCAATGCCGCTCTTTTAAAATCTTCAAATTTCTCGGTTTTTCCGGGAGGAACACTTGCGAGATCCAAAAGACGGGTACGAATACTTGTCATCAACTCGGTTAATTCGATTGTTCTTGTTTCGATGTCGCTGATTAGTGCTTCACCCTTTTCCCAATAGGCGCTTTTGTGCGCTATTTCCACTCTCATGCGGATAGTATCACACCACTGTCTGCTCTGCATCAATCGTTCCCCCATACGAACCGCTTGCTGCGCGCGATCAAAATTTTTCTCAATATCCTGCGCATCGTCTATTTTATGTTCTAAACTTCCTGTCGCTAATCCCCTGCATGATCCTGATGGCAAGTGAGCTACAAAAGCACGCACACACCAAACAAGCTCGGAAGTATAAATGTACAAAACATTCGCCATTTCCGAGGGGTCATTGCGATGCCTTTCTAAAAGTTCTTCTAACATACGTTTTCAATGGCGGAGCATAAATCGGGTAGCGTAGTAAAAATAGGGCGTTATGATTCTAATTTTCTGCATAATTCCACCCAATCCCTACTACGGGGATTTTTTAAATTGTGCAGAGGGTTAGCAATTTCTAACGGTGACCTGCCATTCAAATGTTTAAACTTCTTTCTGCAGCATTTGAATTTATGGAATCGGTAATTAAGGATCATGGCATTTATGTAATTTCTGGCAGTTTCTTCATTTTCGAATCCCCTGATTGAAGTGAACCTCATTTCAAGTGTTGTGCTATTGAATCCTTCAATAAGATTTGTGGTTCTTGGTATATTCAGATCAGGATAATGGGCAAAAGCGGTAATCTGATGCCATTTTTTGTAATAATCGAGATAGCGCCTCCGGATTTTTCCGGCATGCGGATAAGTTTTAAGATTAATTCTGCTGATTACAATATTCAGTCTGTCTTCCGCTTCTCCAAGCTCTTTCATGGTTTTAACTTTCCAGAAGATTTCATAGAATATCTCCTGTATTTTGATGAGATAGCCGTATTCATATTCAAGGTCTGCAAGCTGATTTGTCAGCTTTCTTGCTTTTTCTATGTCGTGGTGATGTGTGGGAATAAAAATATCGTTTCCGATTTTCTCAAGCTTTTTTTCAATGGCTTTCATCGTCCTTTTAATGCCGTTTACTTTGAATTCCTTGTCCAGATTCGCACTGTAATGTTTTAAGCAGGTTTGGATAATGACATCGGGATAAAACTCTTTAGCCACTTGTGCTATCTCCCCCATACTCTCATCACAGACGAGTATTTTAAGGGCATATCCAATCTCTTTCAGCTGTCTGAAGCCCTCCCGTATTTCAAACATATTTTCCGACGAAGCGATACTATAAACGGGAATGTCATGGGTTCCGTAATCCATAAAAGGAATAGCAACCAATCCTTTTTTTGTTTTACCTTTGCGCTTAGCTGATTTTGGAATCAAACCCTTTATGAGTTCTTTATTCGGGTATTTCACCGGTACGTATTTACCGTCTACCAGCAGAACACCGGAGTGATTCGTTGGTTTCATCATCCTTGTAAGCTCATTGCTGTTTATGAGCTCTGTAGTCACCGTATTTGTTAATGAACAGATTGTTTTTGCACTTATTCCGTAATTATCTTCCAGGATTCTATAGGACTTTCTATTTAAGTGTTCTGTCAGTAATTCTTCTTTTTTGGCTTGTTTGTAATTTATTGTCAGTTTCTTTTTGCAATCTTCGCAGTAGATACGAATATGACCTTTTCTTATCCCACGTC
>Ga0210006_1002227_pt1 | contig 12864 bp, 16 predicted proteins | sample CryGey02umfilter_2_FD_185452 | JGI IMG/M metagenome (GOLD analysis project Ga0210006, IMG submission 185452) | Groundwater microbial communities from aquifer in Utah, USA - Crystal Geyser 4/10/14 0.2 um filter (SPAdes) (version 3) | ecosystem: Environmental > Aquatic > Deep subsurface >... | reverse complement strand
GGCCGTGCCATTTACGCCCAACGAAAATGTACCGTTGAACCGGTCTTTGGCATCATTAAAGCGGTGTTGGGCTTCCGCCAGTTCCTGCTACGCGGGGTAGAGTCCGTCCGTGGCGAATGGAATCTGGTCTGCATTGCCTGGAATCTGAAGCGGTTACACGTTCTGGCGGCATAAAACCCGCGGGCACTCTTTTTTTCGGTGTCAGAACAGCTCAACAAGAAAAAGCCGGGGCAAAAACGAGTTATTTCCGTTAATTTCGAGCATCACCGTTTCAATGTTGTCGGATTTGATTTGCTGGTGGTAGCGAAGTCCGACAGGCTGCTAGTGAAAGATGCTCCTTTGTATCGAAGGTCAAAACGTTTAATCAATACTTATCTCTAACCTTTAACTTATGCATCCAGAAAACTTAAAAAAACTTGTTACAGTGACGATGCCTTTTGGTAAATACAAGGGGCGAATTATTGCTGATTTGCCGGGGAATTACCTTAATTGGTTTGCGCGAGAGGGCTTTCCATCTGGACATTTAGGGCAATTATTGGCGCTAATGCAGGAATTAGATCACAATGGCTTAAAGCACCTTCTTGATCCGTTAAGAAAATAGGCTTTGTGCGGCAAGTGCTCTCATGACTTCTAAGCAGTAACTGTAACCCGGCTTTATGCCCCTTGCGGTTATGGTTTTTTATGATGGCTTAGATGTGGGGATTGTTGTGCTGATGACCCAACGCCGGTTTGCGAGCAGCCAGAGCAGTGTACGATCAGACTGATAATCCATAAGCCCAATGGTGAAACAGACATTGCTTTGGTTGCAGAGGATGCATAAAAATCAAGCACGCCAAAGAGTGCATTAGTAATGATAGCGACAAGCAATAATCGTTATTTGAGTACCGTCAACGGTATAGACTAGGCGGTTAGTGTCATCTATTCTTCTTGACCAAAAACCCGATAAATTCTCTTTAAGGGATTCCGGTTTTCCAATCCCCTCGAAAGGAGTTCTGATGGTATCTCTTATGAGTTTATTGATCCGTTTTAGCATTTTCTTTTCTTGAGTTTGCCAGTACTTATAGTCCGACCAAGCTTTTTCCGGCCAAGCTAGAACGTCAACCTTCATCAACTAAAGCCTTTTGGGTGGCCTTGTTCGAGCGGTATTGTTCAATAGACTCTTGTAAATGGGTAGCATTAGCAGGAGATTTCAATAAGTGAACAGTCTCTATCAGACTACTAAAATAGTCTTGAGACATGACCACGGCATTTTCTGAATCTCTGCGTGTAATGATTGTGTAATCGGCATCTTCAACCACTGAGTCCAATACGGCTTTTAAGCTGTTTCTGGCTTCTGTATAGCTTATTACTTGCATAAATGGTTCCTACTGAGGGTAAATGCACTTACATATTGTATATGTGCAATATATTGCACATGTGTTTTTAAGGAAAGAAAAGTTTTACTTTTGGTTATTGGGTAACCGCGACTGAATTGAATAGATCTGAGATTAATCTGTTAAATATCAATGCGATGGTTTGTGTCTAATTTTTATGAAAGCAACATTTTATATTCCGTTTTATGGTTTAATGAAATACGCATATTTTCTTTATGTCGGTGCCAGATAGTCAGTGTCTTGTTGTTTGTGCGCCTGGTTAAACCTAAGATTGATTGCTTCCCGAACCTGTATAAAAGGGGATTCCCATGACTCTGCAACACCATCGAATGCTTAAGCTTTTCTTTCTTGTTCCCATTATTCTGCTCATCACCTCCTGCGCGGCGGGCAATGAGCAGTTTGCCCAAGACAGTCCTGCGGATTTTTGGTGGGGGATTTGGCATGGCATGATTTCCGTGATCAGTCTGATTGTTCATATTTTCAATGACAGTGTTGTGGTTTATGAAGTCGATAATACGGGCGCTTGGTATGACTTTGGTTTTTTGCTGGGGATTATCTTTATCTGGGGCGGAGGCTGTCATGCAAATTGTAAGACAAATAAAAAAAGCACTTGTGATCCAGAATGGGATGAAATCAGTGACAAGGTTGAAAAGAAGGTGATGCGTAAGTTAAAAGAATGGTCGGAAAAAGAAGAATCAACCGAATCCGACAAGGAATGGGATGAGATTGGTGAAAAAGTTGAGAAAAAACTGAAACGTAAAATTCGAGAGTGGGCGGAAAAAGACTGAGACATGAGTCGATAAAATAGTCAAAAGGAGGTAGATCATGCAGTCTTCTGAAATACAAGATCGAGCTGCCGGTGCGATTATGGGCGCTTTTATGGGTGATGCGCTGGCGTTGGGCCGCATTGGTATTATGACTTGGCTGAGCTGCGTAGAGATTATGGTGACTGGATAGATGATTACACTGATCCGAAACCGGGTCGATATCATGCGGGTTTAAAAGCGGGTCAACTTTCTCAGGCGGGCTTTATTCTCAAGCTATTGCTAGGCTCTTTGGTTGAAAGTAATGGGTATGATGAAGCAGATTTTTGTGCGCGGATGGATGATGAACTTTTTCCACTGTTGGATGGTTCGCCGGTCAGCGGGCCGGGAAATTATACCAGCCAGTCGATTCGAGATGCCTGGCGAAAGCGCGTCCAACAACAATTGCCTTGGGGTCAAACGGGCGGGCATGCCGATACCACCGAAGCGATTGAACGCACGCTTGCCATTGCGGTTCGTTATGCATTGCAACCGGATAAACTTGCCGTAGCCATTTCTCAAAACACGATTTTGACGCAGACAGATGACACGGTGGTTTCAATGACGGTGGCTTTTGGTGCGGTTCTGGGACAATTAGTTCAAGGAAATAAACTGGATGCGGATATTTCGACAAAGTTAATGGCGTTGGTCAAAAACGGTGCTTTGCCTTTCCACGCCGTGACCAATGATGATTTACAACCACCGCAAAAGGGTGACCCCGATCCACCGCGCGCTGGCCGTTTTGCGTCACCGGATGCGTTATTAACCCCCTCTTTTATGGCAATGGCGGTATCAGACCCGGATATTCAAATTGATCCTCCTTGGAAGGTGTCTATGGTTTATGGCATGCCGTGTGCCATTTATCATCAATTGCCTGCGGCTTATTATCTATCCGCATTATTTCAGGATGATTTTGAATCAGCGATACTTCATGCAGTGAATGGTGGCGGTCAAAATCAGGCCAGAGCGATTTTGGTTGGCGCACTGACCGGTGCGCAAGTGGGGTTGAAGCGGATTCCGCAGAGATTTATTGACGGACTGGAACAAGCAGATGAATTGTTAAGTTTAGCTCAGAAACTGGCTTCTCAGCTTGAAAATGGCTGAGAGGTGCATTACCAAATTAAATCGTCTGGTATTTCAAACTGAGCGTAATAGTCTTTGTCTGCTTGAGATAGGCCTTCATGATCGTCTTTAACAATGGGAATCAAAACTGATTCGTCTCGTTGTGAAATTTTAGTTGCTGCATCCCTTGACACCAATACATAGTCTGACTCAAAACGCGCGATGCGAAGCTGATCGGCACTGAGTTTTTTATGAATGTTTGGGTTTACGTGAAGGGTTTTAACCTGAGTGCCATCGGCAAAGTTATAGGCAATATCGCCATGGTAACCTTTAATTTGATGGGTTTGAATCAATTGACGCAATTCGGCTTGTTTGGCTTTTTCGGCTTGCGCTTGTTGTTGCGCCAAGTTTAATTGGCGATCTTTTTCGGCTTTCTGTTGTGCGGCCTCCGCAGCTAGCTTTGCCGCTTCAGTTGGTTGTTGAACGCCTTTTTTGCCTTTTTGTTGTTTGGTTTGTTGATACTTGTCTTTTTTAAGTTTCTTAGCTTTTTGCTCATCAACTAACCCCGCTTTTTTAAGCTGGTCAAATAAAGATCCTGCCATGTCATTTACGCTTTATTTATTAATGGCGACTATTCTACCCGATTCGGGCAATAAAAAAGGGTGTTGCACCTTCTTCACGACGAGGTTTTTGTGCGTTGAGCAATTTTGATCATGTTTACTGGCGACAAGGTGCGTCATCTTTATTGCCATTGGTTACCCAATAGCGGTGAGGAGTTAAGAGACTTTCCTTGCTTCTTCCATTACACTAATCTCAATGGGGACGTGCCTGAAGATCAATTGATTACCGATATTTATTTACCGATTCAATAACCTGGGTTTTAACCTGTTCTTGGTGCCAAAATTCAACCAGGCCTGGTTGGATTTTGGGCTAAGAAGAGCCGTTTTCTTTGAATAGTTTATAACAGTGGAAGGGTGGAAATTTAAAAAAACCGACCGTAATGGCAAGCAATGCGAATAAGCAATTGTCGTGGAGCCTTTCCGCTTTGTTGGCGACATTTGTGTTGTGAAGGAGGACTTGATATGAAGCTGAATATCAAAAGAGTTGTCATTGTCTTGGCATCGATCTTAATGACGTTTGTAACGCTTAGAATTTATCTGTATTTATTTCCCAACGCTAATTTTGATGTCGGTGATTACAATATTCATCACTTATTCACTGAACTGCTTCTGGTTGTGATTGGTGGGCTTCCTTTGGTGTTTTTTGAAGGGCATAGTCGAAAACTGGATGTTGCCGCGGTTGTTTTCGGCATGGGGCTGAGTATGGCTTTTGATGAATGGGTTTATCTGATCGCCACGGATGGCAGTGATGCGTCTTATTTATTGCCCATCTCGTTTTGGGGGGCGGTTGTTATGATGGCACTGATATTCGGTTATGCCTTTCTTTTACTCGCTGTATCACATGGGTGTAAGCGCATTAACAAAGCCGATGAATAGAGGTGGCTTTCAACTTGAAAAGTCGGCATTCTTTATAAAACATCGATAAACGTAATCGAAAATGTCCCAGTGTTAAGTTGGTGTAACATATTGAATTTAAATATGAAATATTAGTTTAAAGTGTCGTTGACAAGTGTCTCTAACCCGTTTAGGATGAAAGACAACCATTTATTTTATTTTACAACCACTTAAGGAAGGAGGTGTGAGATGACAAAGGTTCTTGTTCTTTACTATAGCATGTATGGTCATATCGAGAAGATGGCGCAAGAAATCGCAGAGGGCGCGCGTAGTGTCAAGGACACAGAAGTCACGCTTAAACGTGTTCCTGAGATCATGTCAGAAGAGGCTGCTAAAAAAGCAGGCGCTAAGTTAGATCAAGCCGCACAGATTGCGACAACGGCCGAATTGGCGGATTACGATGCCATTATATTTGGTACCCCAACGCGTTTCGGCAATATGTGTGCTCAGATGCGTAATTTCCTTGACCAGACAGGTGGGTTGTGGGCGGGTGGAAAATTGATTGGTAAAGTGGGGAGCGTCTTCACATCTACCGGTACCCAACACGGTGGGCAGGAAACGACGATCACTTCATTTCACACGACTTTATTGCATCATGGCATGATTATCGTGGGTGTTCCTTATTCTTGTCAGGAGCAGACGAACATGAATGAAATCACAGGGGGTTCTCCCTATGGGGCGACGACGCTTGCCGGAGCCGATGGCAGTCGTCAACCATCGGAGAATGAAATCACCATTGCCCGGTTTCAGGGTGCTTATGTTGCGGAAGTGGCCAAGAAGCAATCAGCCTAACCATCACCGACAAAAGAGACATCGCAAAGCGGCGCAGATTTTTACGGTTCGTGATGCAAAATCTTCTGGTTATCAACCAATCGGATGTTGGTAATGCCTGCCAGCAGCGAGACAACTCAATTTTTGTTTAATGGTCAGCGGGTTAAAATGCGTGCGCGGAAGTTTTTGCCTTTGAGTTTTCCGGCGGTGATTTGTTTGAGCGCCAGTTTGGCTTGTGAGCGTGTAACCGCCACATAGGCGCGTATGTCGGTGATTTTGATTTTGCCGATTTGCTCGCCTGTTAAGAGTTGGTTGGCCGTTAAGGCACCGAGAATATCACCGGGACGCAGTTTTTGTTTTTTGCCGCCATCAATTTGCAGTGTCACCATTTTCGCTTGCAGGGGCGGTTGTTTGAGAACGCTTAAATCTGGCAGGGGTTCAGCCACGATGGCTTGATTTAAATACTCACCTAACACAGCGACTTTATAACTTTCTTTATCACTGATTAAGCTGGCAGCAAAGCCTTTGCTGCCCGCACGTCCGGTGCGACCAATACGGTGTACATGCACTTCGGGATCGTGTGCTAAATGATAATTCACAACGGCATCCAACGCTTCAATATCCAAGCCACGCGCAGCGACATCGGTTGCCACTAATACGGCGATACTCTTATTGGCAAATTGAATCAAAGTTTGATCACGGTCGCGCTGTTCTAAATCACCATGGATGGCCTGTGCGCTAAAGCCACACTGCACTAGCGTATCCGCCACGGTTTGGGCGTCTTTTTTGGTGTTGCAAAATACCACGCTCGATTTGGGGTGTGCTTTCAATAAGATTAAACGCAATGCGGTTAGGCGTTGTTCGGGGGATTCTACCTGATAAAAGTGCTGGGCGATGCTGGCGTGGTCGTGTTGCGATTCGACTTGAATGCGTTCTGGCGATTGCATAATGCGTTGGCTGATTTGCTCGATTTGATTGGGGAAAGTGGCGCTAAACAGTAGGGTTTGGCGAGGCGTTGGCAGTTGTTCGCAAATCGCATCGAGTGAAGCTTGAAAACCCATGTCGAGCATGCGGTCGGCTTCGTCTAATACAAGGATTTTTAATTCATCGAGTTTCAGGGTTTGTTTGCGCAGATGCTCTTCAATTCGCCCAGGTGTGCCGACAATGATGTGGGCGCCTTGTTGCAAGGAGCTGAGTTGAGCGCCAATGGATTGGCCGCCGCATAAGGTTAACACTTTGATATTGGTTAATCGCCGCGCCAGACGGCGGATTTCTGCTGCCACCTGGTCGGCGAGTTCGCGCGTTGGACAAAGCACGAGGGCTTGCACTTGGAAGCTTTTGGGGTCAAGCGCTTGCAATAATCCTAAGCCAAAGGCGGCGGTTTTACCCGAGCCCGTTTTACCTTGCGCAATGACATCTTTGCCAGCCAAAATGGGCGGCAAGCTTTGCGCCTGAATTTCGGTGAGTTGGGTGTAACCCAGTGTGTCTAAATTGCTCAGCAGGTCTGGGTGTAAATTAAGGGTTGAAAAAGAAAGCGAATTCAAGGGGTGTCCTTTGTGCAGTGGCATGCGTCAATCAAAGGGCTGAACACAGGCAGAAAATAATAATATTTGGGTATTGTAGCGTTTTTAGTCTTTTCGATAATTTAAAATGGAAATCGGTACGACCTTTTTAACGGGGAAGCCTTCGATTTCTTGTCGTTCGATCAGGTGTCCCAGTAAGCTTTCAATGGCGCAGAGGTTTTTGAAGTCGTCTTTTGAGACTAACGAAATGGCTTCACCTGCTGCGCCAGCTCGGCCTGTTCGTCCGATGCGGTGAATGTATTCTTCAGCCGGGTAAGGGAGGTCGTAGTTGACAACGCGACTGAGACTGTCTATATCAACCCCTCGGGCGGCAATACCTGTTGCGATTAAAAATTTTAATTTCCCTGATTTAAAGTCGGATAACACTTGATTTCGCATTGCTTGGCTGCGCCCGCTGTGAATGGTGTCAGCAATGATACCGCGCTTGCCAAGCTGTTCGACGAGTTTGGCAGCGGAGTGTTTTTTTTCCACAAAAATCAGCGCTTGATCCCAGTGTTGTTCGTTTATCAAATGACTCAAAAGCGCGGATTTGGTGTCTTTATCCACCGTAATCAACGCTTGTTTTATTTTGGCGACGGTTTTGTTTTGCGGTGAAACGGAAATTTCAACCACATCATTCGAGACGGTATCGGCAGCTAAATAGCGCACATCCTCAGTCAGTGTGGCGGAAAACAGTAAGTTTTGGCGTTGACGGGGCAGGCGATCAATAATTTTATAAAGGTCGTCAATAAAGCCCATATCGAGCATTTTGTCGGCTTCGTCAATGACTAGAAATTCTAAATCATCAAAAAACAGTGCGCGTTGATAAGCTAGGTCTAGTAACCTGCCAGGTGTCGCCACCAGAAGATTGACGCCTTGTGCGAGGCGTTCTTTTTGTGGTTCTAAATCCGTGCCGCCATAAACCGCCAATGAACTCAGGTTTAAATATTTGGCATATTCAACTATATTCGCCTCAACCTGCGCCGCCAGTTCTCGCGTGGGTGCGAGGATCAGCGCGTGTATAGATCGGCTGCGTACTGTACCATCCGATTGCATTTTTTCTAACAACGGCAACACAAAACTGGCTGTTTTGCCGGTTCCAGTCTGCGCCGAGGCCATGAGGTCTTTGCCTGATAAGATGATGGGGATTGCTTGTTTTTGAATTTCGGTCGGCTTGATATAGCCTAGCTCGGAAATTGCATTTACAATCGGGTTTGATAATCCGAGTTTTGAAAATGGCATAGAAAACCTCTGTATGATAAATAATCAATGGGCGATGCATTGGATTTAAAAAGAGACGTTTTTTGAAGTGGATGCAAAAAATGAATAATATCGACATTATCACTCAATTAAACAAGAAATGTCATTTAAAATGTCCGTTTAATGCGATTAAGCGCTGGGTCTCGTTCAGAGTGATTTTTAACGTTGAGGAGCGAATCAATTGACTAACAAACGAATAAATTTGTCTACGGTAGTGCAATCGGCGTCTTTGTGGTTTCGAGGCACGGTGCTTTGGGCGATGCTGTTTTTGGCTTGGTGGGCGATCAGCGAGGGGGATGAGAATGGCTTAATTTGGGGGGGGTTGGTGAGTTTACTACTGACGATTTGGGTTCAGCGTCAGAGGGTGATTAGTCGAATGCAATGGCGTTTTCTACCAGGCCTGGTGGTTTTTTATCTGGTTGAGGCGTTTCAAGGTGCGGTGGATGTGGCCATACGTGCGTTTGAGTTGCGCCCGCGCACCGAGTCGTATTTGATGGATTATGAGTTGAAGCTGACCACGCCTTGGGCTAAAGACGTGTGGATTGGGTTGATTGGACTGATGCCGGGCACTTTGGCGGTGGGTGTGGACGGCAATCGAGTTCAGGTGCATATTCTGGATCATCGTCTGGCGGTGATGGATGCTCTGAAGCGGTTGGAGTGGCATTTGCAACGCTTGGCAGGAGAAAACGCATGATGTTGTTTTATCAAGTCATGATGGGGGTATTGCTGCTGTGTATCGTGCTGGGGTTAGTGCAATTGGTTTGGGGACATAACTCAGCTGATCGACTCATGGCGGTGCAATTGTTGGGCACTATCGGGGTGGCGATCTTGTTGCTGGCAGCTCAGGCTTATGAAGCTCCCTCCTTGCGGGATGTGGCATTGGTGTTGGCGCTGTTGGCGGCAGTCACAGGGGTGGCATTTGTGCGTTTACGCCCCGATAAGGAGGATCGGAAACCATGAATTGGCTTGAAGCGGGTTTGAGTTGGTTTGGGATTGGCTTGATTAGCTTGGGGGTGGTGTTTTTTATCGCGGGGTCGGTGGGCTTATTGCGTTTTGGCGAGAGCGTCAATCGGTTGCATGCCTTGACTAAAGCGGATTCTATGGGGTTGGGATTGGTGGTGATCGGTTTGGTTTTGCAAGCACCGGGTATTGCGGTGGGGTTGAAGTTGATGATTATTTGGACGCTTGGGTTGCTGAGTGCTTCGTTGGTGAGCCATTTGATCGGTCAAAGCTTGTGTTCGCAAAGGCGGGATGACTAATGGTGTTGGATGGGATTTTGGTGCTGCTGATTTTGGCAATGGCTTGGCGTTGTGTGCGAACAACTGATTTGTTTGAAGCAATTATCGTGTTTGTTGGGTTGGGGATGATGATTGCGCTGGTTTGGACGCGCTTGCAAGCCCCCGATGTTGCTTTAGCCGAAGCCGCGATTGGGGCAGGGCTGGCGGGGGCTTTATTGTTGGCAAACCTACGCCAGTTACCTGAGGACAGTTCCGCGGTGCGCTGGAGAAGCTCGTGGCTTTGGTGGAGTCTTTGGGGAATATTGGGGCTGGCATTGGGTTTTGCCGTCGTTTCTATTCAAACCACCCCTGTGTCATTGATGCCTCTGGTTCAAGCGCATTTGCCGGAATCAGGTGTGACACATCCGGTTACGGCGGTGTTATTGAATTTTCGAGCGCTTGATACCGCTTTGGAATTAGCGGTGTTGTTGTGGGCGTGGATGGCGCAACGACATTTGTTTGAAGGCAACTTTAAAGCTTTTCATTCACTTCAAGGTGGCGTGCTTAAAACGACCGTTAAAATGCTTTTTCCTTTGGTTGTGTTGATAGCAGTTTATCTGTTGTGGCGAGGAAGCAGTTCACCGGGGGGCGCTTTTCAAAGCGGCGCAGTGCTGGCCGCCGCTTGGTTAATGTTGTGGTTGGCACAATTGCCTGGATTGAATTGGCAGCGGTTGAGCTTGAAGGTGGGTTTGCTCGGTGGGGTGATGGTGTTTTTTTGGGTCGGTTTGTTGGGCTTATTTCAAGGCGCTGGCTTTATGGGATATCCTGCTGATCAGGCTGGCGGGTGGATATTATTGATCGAAAGTGTAGCGGCATTGAGCATTGGATTATTGCTGGCTTCAATGGTGTTGGTGAGCATGCCAAATTTTCAGGAGCAGTCGCCATGAGTGTTTGGATTTATTCTTTATGCGCTTTGGGATTAGTGTTGATCGGGCTTTATGGTCTGGTTCGGAGTCATCATGGATTACAGCAATTGCTGTCTATTAATGTGATGGGGTCGGGGGTGTTTATGTTGCTGTTGGCGCTGGCAGCGCGTCATGCGCCAGCCGATGCCGTGCCGCAGGCAGCGCGTCATGCGCCAGCCGATGCCGTGCCGCAGGCATTGGTGTTGACTGGCATCGTGGTGGCGATCAGTGCTTTGGCGTTGGGCTTGGCATTATTACGACGGTTAGCCTCTTATGATAAGGGCGCGTCCCATGACTGAGTGGGTCATGGCCGGTTTGGTGGTTTGGCCCTTAATTTGGGGTGCACTGACACTGATATTGCCATCACGTTGGGTGCTTTTCGCTGGAGCGCTCGGCGCGTTAGGCACATTGGCGTTAGGCGTTTGGGTTGTCAGCTTACCCCCGCAAATAATGACGTTGGGAAACTGGCCAACACCTTTAGGCTTGTCATGGCGCTTAGATGGCATATCACAAAGTTTGATTGGCTTAACTGCAGTGGTGGGCGGTTTAATTAGTGTTTATGCCGGAGTGGATAAGTCTTGCCCGTCGGTCTTTTGGGGGTTGTGGTTAGGTGCTTGGGGGGCGATGAATGCGCTGTTTCTAACAGCCGATGTATTTCATTTTTATGTGACCTTGGAGTTGTTGACCGTGTCGGCCGTGGCGATGGTGGCCTTAACACCGAGCGCGGCAGCCACACGCGCTGCGTTTCGTTATCTCGTCGTCAGTCTAACTGGGTCAATGTTTTTTCTACTGGGTGTGGCATTACTTTATGGGCGCTATGGTGTGCTGGATATGGCGATATTGTCAGAGCAGATGACAATGGATTGGGTCAGCGCACTGGCATTGGCGGTGATGACTATTGGATTGTTAGCAAAAACTGCGGTTTTTCCGTTGCATAGTTGGTTGCCGCAAGCACACTCCGAAGCCTTGACTGCGGTGAGTGCTATTTTGTCAGCCTTAGTGATTAAAACAGCTTTTTACGGATTGATGCGTTTGTGGTTGGATGTGTTTGCGACGTTGGCGACGGTCAGCGCCAGTATGGTGTTAGGTATTTTAGCCAGTGCTGCGATTTTCTGGGGCGGCTATCAAGCTTTGACAACGTCTCGACTCAAGCGCTTGGTCGCATGGTCAACTGTGGCGCAAGTGGGGGGCTTGTTATTGGCATTGGCGTTGGTGGTTCAGGCTCAAGCCACACATTCGGTTCAAACAGCATCTCTTTGGCAGGGATTAGTTTGGTTAATCGGGGCGCATGCACTGGCCAAATCGGCGTGGTTTTTGGCTGCTGGCACGGTGCAAAAACGCGCAGGCAGTGATTATTTGACGCAAATCGGTTTTGCTATGCAGCATTCTCCGATCAGTGTGTTTGCAATGACACTGGCGGTGGTCAGTTTGTCCGGTCTGCCTTTTACCATGGGCTTTATCGGTAAATGGTGGTTGTTGTCTCTGGCTTGGGAATTGCAAGCCTGGTTGTGGATGTTGGTGTCCTTGTTGGGCAGTTTGTTGACCTTAGCTTATGGTTGGCGCCTGCTCAATCTCAGTTTGATGAGCCGGGTTTGGCCGCAGCCTCTTAATCCTGTGTCGGTTTCCAAAGACTGGGTCGCCTTAGGGTTAGCGTTGCTAGCGGTGATTGGTGGCTTTGGCAGTCACTGGTTTTGGGAGGGGATATGAGCCAATCATGGTGGCCGTTAGCGATATTGATGACCTCAGCCATACCAGGCCTGGTTATTTTTACGATACCAGAGACCCAGCGCAGGCTACGCAGTTTGTTGAATATTGGCGCGGCATTGCTAAAGCTTCAGCTGGTGGTGTTATTGTTGTTGGGACTATATGCCGGTGAAAGTTATCACTGGCAATGGCAGCTGATGCCGGGATTGACGCTGGCATTGAAAGTGGATGCGTTAGCGGGATTGTTTTTGATTCTATCGGCGGTGTTGTGGTTACTGACGACCTTATATGCCATTGGTTATTTGGAGGATTCACCGCACCGTTCACGGTTTTTCGGCTTTTTCAGCCTCTGTGTCAGTGCCACCGCTGGGGTGGCGATGTCGACTAATCTGTTTACTTTTGTGATCTTCTACGAATTGTTGTCGCTTGTCACCTGGCCTTTGGTGGTGCATCGGGGCACGCCTCAGGCGATAGCAGCAGGCCGTGTTTATTTGCGCTATACCTTGATTAGTGGCAGTGTATTGCTGCTGGGAGCGGTGATCTTGCATGGATTGGTGGGCACCCCTGATTTTACGCCTGGTGGTTATCTGGCAGATCAAGGGGTGGCGACGCTTTGGTTGTGGGTGGTGTTTG
>Ga0210006_1002225_pt1 | contig 12864 bp, 12 predicted proteins | sample CryGey02umfilter_2_FD_185452 | JGI IMG/M metagenome (GOLD analysis project Ga0210006, IMG submission 185452) | Groundwater microbial communities from aquifer in Utah, USA - Crystal Geyser 4/10/14 0.2 um filter (SPAdes) (version 3) | ecosystem: Environmental > Aquatic > Deep subsurface >... | reverse complement strand
AGAGCGTCGAGACATTCATTTTGAGCGTAAAGATCGCCGCCGCCATCATTATTGTATTGGACAAACAGGAACCGGTAAATCAGTCTATCTTGGTTCATTGGCGCAACAGGATATGAGGAATGGGGACGGTGTTTGTGTGATTGATCCTCATGGAGATTTGATTGAAGATATTTTGCAATATGTACCTAAAGAACGTGCCAAGGATGTGATTGTGTTTGATCCATCCGATATGGAGCGTCCGATGGGATTGAATATTTTGGAGGCGGATACTCCCGAGCAAGCGGACATGGCTTCGAGTCAGGCCACTGAAATTTTTATTAAGATTTTTGGAGATGAAATTTTTGGGCCTCGTATTCAGCATTATTTTCGTAATGCTTGTTTGACGCTCATGGAAGATAAAGAAGAAGGGGCGACATTGATTGATGTTCCGCGCATGTTTACGGACGATGAATTCATGAAATACAAGGTTTCTAAAGTTACGAACCCTATAGTGAAGTCTTTTTGGGAGCATGAATATGCCAATACTGGGGACCGTGAGCGTCAAGAAATGATCCCTTATTTTAGTTCTAAATTTGGACCGTTCATTACCAATACCATGATGCGTAATACGATTGGCCAAACCAAGTCAGCGTTTAATTTTCGTAAGGCCATGGATGAGCAGAAAATCCTACTCATTAACTTGTCTAAAGGTAAGGTTGGGGAATTGAATACTCAGTTGCTTGGGTTGGTGATGGTGGCGCAAATTCAGATGGCTGCCATGAGTCGTGTTGATACTCCCGAAAATGAACGAAAAGATTTTTATCTTTATGTGGATGAGTTCCAGAATTTTGCCACTGATACATTTTGTTCGATTTTGTCTGAGGCTCGAAAGTATCGACTTTGTTTGATCATGGCGCATCAGTATATTAATCAGTTGGTGGTGACCAAAGGTGGCTCTACAAGTTCTGCCATTCGCGATGCAGTGTTTGGTAATGTGGGGACTTTGCAGTCTTTTAAGGTGGGAGCGGAAGATGGCGAATATCTGGCCAAGGAATATGCACCGGTTTTAACTGAACAAGACATCATTGGAATTTCAAATTATAAGGCTTATATTAAGCTCAATATTCATAATTCAACCTCACGGCCGTTCTCTTTGGAAACGATTTATAGTGAAGAGGGGAAGAATCCTAAAATTCGTGAGATTGTGAAGCAGTATTCACGTCTTAAATATGGGCGTAAAAAGATTTTTGTGGATCAAGAAATCACGTCTCGTATTGGGATTGATATTGCGCAGCCTAAAAAACCGGAGGAGGAGGTGCCTTTGAATGAGGTTGATCAAGAGGTTGGGGTGGTTGATGATGCGCCTATCCCTAAAGAGGAAATGGTGGCCGCGCTTAAATAGGGTGTTTTTTAAAGGTAAAAATAAAAACAAATACAGTTATGGATACGTTTCAGGATGATAATGTGGGTCCGGTTGAATGGGAAGTCGTTGATACAGCGGAAGACCGTTTGCATGCGTTGCGTCAGTTATTTGCTGAGCACGATTATGTGCAAGTGGTACGAGGTTGTGATCAGCTTTTGCAGCAGGATTCTTGCAATAATTCCGCTAAAAAATTAAAGTGGATGGCTAAGAAAAAATTGGTCAACCATGAGATGAAAATGGGGGTGGCGGTGGTGAGTATGGCATTGCTCACTGTTGTGGGTTCCATGTCATTCATGAACAAGCGGATTTTAGGTGAACTTCTAGTTAAGGATGTTCAAGTGAGTTCTTTGATTGATGAAGTGGGAGAATTGAAAGAGGAAAATTTGGTGCTTTATCGTAAGTTGGAAAATAATTTTCAAGATATTAAGGAAGTGACAAATTCAGTGGGGGATTTGGAGAAAATTCTTCCTGAAGGTGCGTTGTCTCTTCAAAATAAATTGGAAGCAGCACAAGCCAAGGTGGATTCTCAGTCTATTGCTGTTGAAAAATTGGTGAGTGCGGGCATGGATCATGCTACGCAGCCGCTTTTGGCTAAGGATGACACGTTTGATGTTTTGATTTTAGGAACGCATGGAAGTCTGACGGATACGATTATGTTGGCTTCCATTAATCCGGTGCGTAAAACCGTGAGTTTGTTCAGTATACCTCGTGATTTGACGGTGAATGGGCGACGTATCAATGAATATTATTATCGATTTGGAGTGGATGCTTTGAGAGAAAAAATTGAGGAAATCACCGGACTTTATCCTGAAAAATATGTGGTCTTGGACTTGAAGGCTTTTGAGGTGATTGTAGACCATTTGGGAGGATTGGATGTTAAGGTGGAAAAAGCACTTTATGATTCCATGTATCCGGGACCTAATTTTACGTATCAAGCGTTTTCAGTGGAGGTGGGAGAACATCATTTTGATGGCCGAACCGCACTGATGTACGCACGTAGCCGTAAATCCACGAATGATTTTAATCGTGCAGAACGTCAACAACAGATTGTTGAAGCGGTGCGAGATAAGATTAAATCACTTAATTTGCTTGAAAATGCAGATGCATTGGTGGGCATGTATTCAGAAGTCATGGATGCGTTGGAAACCGATGTGGATTTGATTGATTTTGTGGCGTATGTCAAACGCACCCGTGATTATGAAATTGAACGTGGCAATGTATTGACCTCAGGAAATTACCTTTATTCGACTCAAGGAACCAATGGCGCGTATCTTTTGGTGCCTAAAGATGGTACGTATAAGGAGATCCGTGACTATGTAGCAACGGTGGTGAGGGAGTAGTTTGTAAGATTGATTGTTTTGTGGCGTTATATACTCTTGATTTATAATTAACTTTATTTTATGAAAAAACTTATTTTTCCTGTGTTCTTGATTCTTATGTTTTCTGGTTGTGAGGCAGTATCTGTTCAGAATGATCCCGGACTTGTTCCAACTTTGCCAGCAAATTCAATTGAAATTGATTATAAGGCTTCTATGGTGCCTGGTACTTATGAAGGAGATAAGGTGGCTTTTGATTTGTATTATGAGAGCGAATTGGGCACGTATGAGGTGACGCCCAATGCGATAGAAATTTATGAAAAGGGAAGTCCCGCCTCAGAGGATTTGGCGGGAGGTGATATTTTGGTTCAGGTTAGTTTGGGGCAGGATGAGTCGGCTTACGATGAATTGCTTGCTTATTATGAATTGCAATCCGGAAATCAATCTATTGTTTATGAATTTCCTGAAGCATATAGCGAGTTGAGAGCCGAGCGTCATGTGGATATGGTGAAGTATGATAATGGTCCTACTACGGTTTATATATTGTATTGGTTGGATCGTGGAAAAACTGATTTTGTTCAAATCACTCAAAATACTGAAGGTGCTAAGCGATGGAATCAAATTATGACTATTTTGAATTCGATTGAGTTGAATAAAGCGGTGGAGGCGGTGTCAACGGATGTGCCCACTTAATCTGGAGATGAAGCCTGGAATACTTATGAATCTAAGGGGGATATAGCTAGTTGAGTGCATCAAAGGAGTTGCCTATAAAGTGTGAGAAGCGATCGCCAAATTGTTGCCGAATTGCTTCAAGAAAAGGACCAGCGTCGGGTAGCTTTTCTAAAGCTGTTAATTGGATATGTTCCATTCTATCTAAGATGATACGTGCATTATCTCCAGCAGCACTTCCCCATTCAAGAACGCGTGTTGGATTTAAGTTATTTTCTTCTAAAAAGTTTAGAATAATGTCCCTGAAATATTCACCTTTTGGATCATTCCTAGATAGGGAAGGAGTAATTTGAAGTGGCATTATCTTTTATTGAAATCTGAAAATTCGACTTTGAAATGCAACTTTCGTTAAACTGAAAGTTGTATGAAAAAAAACATATGAAACTCCCCGCCCTTACGGACGGGGTTTCCCGGCTTCGCCGTAGCTACGCTACAATTCAAGCTGCGCTTGTCCGGAATCTTCTTGCCCCTGCATTTTTACGTAATTCCGTATGACTGCCTCATCGATCCCTACCGTACTAACGAAAAATCCTGTGCTCCATACACTGTCCGTTCCCCAGTAAACTTTTGCAAGAAATCCGAATTTCTCCTTCATCTCCCTGCTGATGTTTGATTTAATCTGGCTTACTATACCGCTTACACTATATTTCGGCGGTATGATCATATGTAGATGGACATGATCTTTATCCATACCAATTTCTATATACTCCAAATCAGGTTTATATTTTCGGATTTCTTGCAACCTAATCTTTAACCAACTTTCAACCCCTTTCGTAAGGATTTTTCGTCTATATTTGGTTACAAATACAATGTGATATTGCGTTTTATATACCGTATGTGACTGCTTTCTCAACTTCATGCCCAAATCTTATCACGAAGATTCCGGACAGGCTCTCATCCCCACCCTCACGGGCGGGGAGTTCCCGCTGGATTAAACAATTAGGCCAAAGTGATCGAGATAGAATAGAAGCTTTGTTTAATGTGGGTGAAAGCCAAAAAACAATAGGCCAGCATCCTGAAAGTGGATAAATCCACCATTAGTCGCGAGATTAGAAAAAGGCGACTAAGCAATGGAAAGTATGATGCAACACGAGCTCAGCAAAAGGCTCGTGTAAAGCGTAAACAAAGCAAATATCAAGGGATGAAAGTTGAATCAAGTCTTGAATTTAGGCAGTACATTATTGAAGAATTGAAGAACAAGAGATCTCCGGATGAAATAGCGGGTAGATTAAAACTCAAAACCGGGGCTACGATCATCGGCAAAGATGCAATTTATCATTGGCTCTATTCGGCTTGGGGACAACAATATTGCAAATATCTTTGCACAAAAAGATATAAGGTTAAGAGGCCTAAAAATAATAAAGGGAAACGACAAATGATTCCTGATCGCATCAGTATTCATGAACGCCCACTTGGAGCCACAAACAAATCCAGATACAAGCATTTTGAAACAGATACTATCGTATCACCAAAACGTGTCAAAAGTACTCAAGCTGTAGCGGTATCAACAGAAATAAAATCAAAACTAATGGTAGGTCAAAAAATATCTTCAATGTCGTATCACCAAATGACCAAAGCAATGCAGGCATTTGGTGAGGAAGTTAATATGCTTAGTGCAACTGCAGATAATGGTATCGAAAACAAAGGACATAAAGACTGGGGTGTTTTGGCTTTTTTTGCCGATCCTCATAGCCCATGGCAAAAACCTTTGGTTGAAGGCAGCATTGGTTTACTGCGTCGATGGTTTTTCAAAAAAGGTACCGATTCGTCAACTGTTACGGAAAAAGAGCTCCAAGAAGCCATCTCAGTCCTCAATAACAAATATAGAAAATCTCTTAACTATGCCAGTGCTTTGGAGGTCGCCACCGCTCATGGTATTATTAAATCCGACCCTAACAAAAAAAGTTGCATTTGAGGTCAGAATTTAGCTTTAGACGCAAAGTATGATTGGAACACATTATTCCAACGCACTTTTCCAGTATAATATTTTAAGCCCTCACCACACATCATTTCTTCTCCACTCGGAAGCCAAAACGAATAATCTGCCGTCTTTCGTAAATTCAGCCTTTAAACAAGAGTAGCCTTATCTATGTCACTTTTTTTAAAAGCCTGAAAAGTAGTCAAGCCATTTTACCAACTCTTCACTCAAATACCGAAAACCACTTTCATTTTAGTATATAATTCATAATGAGATCATGTTTCGCCGGATTGTACCCTGGCGATTGTTTATAACAAATATATGGTATTCATACAACCTTCAAAATGCGAAATATGCAAAAATCTTCCAGGCTCGGCAGGTGCGAATTTACTTTTGCAGGAAGATTTGCCTCCAGCGGCTTATAAACTCGAAGGAATCAAGGATCTGCCTTCCTCATCTTGCACATATTATATAAAATGCCCCATCTGCAAAACTTTTTACGAATACCACTACGACGCGCATTGCATGGAGTACGATATTTACATCACAAGAGTTTTGCCGCAAAAGGCGCTGGAAGAAAAACTTATAAGCAAGAAATGGTACGATGAAGTTATTGAAAATCTTCCGAAAGAGTTGGATGCCGATGATGAGATCGCTTCGCGTCTTATTTCGCAACGCAAGTTCACTATGTTCACGCGTTGCGTAGATGACAAAGTTTCATACGCGGCACGCGCTCTGGCCGACCATTACCTAAAAGAAAAAAAACACAAGCAAGTTATAGAACTTTTGGGACATGCAAAAAACGATGCAAGATGCCAAACCTGCTCCGCGATCAGCGTTGCAAATGAAGACGAAGGACTGAACATCGACCCGTACATAGATACTTTAATTTCACTTTTGTACGACAAAGGTAAACATGTGGCCGATAGGGCGGCGTATATCTTCCATACGTATTCCGATAAGCCCTGTGAAAACATAGAAAAATATTGGGACAAACTCATGAATGCTTTTTCGAAAAATGACGCCAAGTATCACTCCATCACTTTACTAAAGAAAGTCGTGAAAAATAAAAATCTGAAAAAGCTCGATATGTCTCCGGCAATTTACCGGTTGATAAAATTCTTCACGGTAAAAGGAGCCTACAATTACCTGTATGACGATGCTAGAGCAGTGCTGACGGCATATGTGAAACACAGCGGAAAAAACGCGAAACACTTCCTTGAGGAATTTAAAAAATTCAAAAGTGAAAAATTCGTATCTTCGTTAAATAATGTTGAGAAGGAAGCCGGAATGTGGGATAATCACAGGCGTAATGGGTTGGCAAAGACAAAAATAAAAAAATAAAAGGGTTTCCGTATGGACATAATATTTCTCCTGCTTGGGCTTTTCGGCCTTTGGCTCGGATCCGCATATGTGGTGAGCGCGAGTAAATCGATAGCGAGCAGATTCGGCGTTTCCGAACTTCTCATAGGTATCACGATTGTAAGCATAGGCACTTCTCTGCCTGAAATTATGGTAGCGATTTTTTCGGGAGCGTGCAGTTTACCGGCTTCGCGGGCACCCTTTTCCCCCTTATGAGCTATATAATCGTCATATGCCGTCACCTCGGCGCGTATGAATCCTTTTTCAAAATCGGTGTGGATTTTTCCGGCCGCCTCCGGCGCGGCCGCCCCCTTGCGAACCGTCCACGCACGCACCTCTTTCACTCCGGACGTAAAATATGTCTGCAGGCCGAGCGTATCGTACGCTTCACGAATCAATCTATTCAGCCCGGGTTCGAGAAGCCCGTATTCTTTCAAAAATTCTTCGGCGTCAGCCTCCGGAAGTTGCATGAGTTCTTCTTCGATTTTCGCCGATATCGGGACTACACGGCTGTGATTCGGCAAGCCGAGAACATTCCTTACTTTGCTTATATCAAGTCCGGCCATTTCATTCTCCGCGACATTCACCACATATACGATCGGCTTCATGGTTAGAAGATGCAAATCTCTAAGCTCCGATAATTCTTCTTTCGTGAGATCCAGATCATAAGCCATACCCCCCTCCTCTATATGTTTTTTTGCTTTTTCTTGTCTCGGAACCTTTCAACTACTTCGTCTGTTGGCAAATCAAGAGATTGAGTAGCATTATAAGCAACTAAATCGTCTTTATGACTACGATAACTATGATGTAAGTCTGTTACCCTTTTGTCATTGAAACTTGGCAAGTAATAAAGAACGTCAATAAGTTCAAATTCATTAGTTATTCTTGGCATCGTTTCAAGAACAATTTCAATCATTTTGGTGTCTTGACATATTTGAAAAATTGAATGTGCAATAGTCACTTTTATTGAACCATAGCTTTTGCCGAGCATGTCATAAAGTTTGGGAAGTGCGTCTTTTGATTTTATGTGTCCAAGTCCAATAATTGGCCAATCATCTTGTAGACTTGCAACTTTTATAAGTTCAATTTCTGCCATTTTAAGTTCCTCGTCCGTCAAGCTGTCGAGCAGGTCGAGAGGAACACCGTCCTTTCTTTGTGGCCAAGTATTTGCCTCTAAAAACTCCTTTCTAAATATGTCGAGATAGTTTGTCACTGTCGTTCTTTATAATTGATGCTAACGTTCGCGACTACGCGACTAAGCGAAGTTGGCTAGTGTTATAATATATTCCGAAGAAGCTTAACGCCAGCCAATTTGGTTGCTTTTCACCATATTTGAAGAGGGTTAGGAAAAAGGGAGGGCTTGGAGTTGGCTTGTCCCGGGGAATAACGGCGTCTGAATCGGATGGATTCGCGTTCCATTTGATGGCAAAGCGCATCGTACCAATCCACAACGGCCCACTTGGTGACGGCTTTTTGCGCACCCTTCAAAAAGCTTTTCAGCAAGCCATAAATAAAGTTGCCCAACTCAAAAATGGTGAGATAAATTTTGGAAAGCAGTTGATCCACCAACCCAAAAGCCTGAAAAAGTTTTGAAAAGAAATGTAGCTTAGCAATAAGCATACATAATGTCAAGTGGTAGCAGGGGGCGGACTTGAACCGCCGACCCCGGGCTTATGAGTCCCGTGCTCTAACCAACTGAGCTACCCTGCCACAATGGGTCTCGCTCCTCCGCGAGAAATGTTTTATTTGGTTCTTTTTTTGGTGCAAAAGTGGGGGACAAAAGTCCGGCTTCGCGTGATTTTGTCTGGTTGCGGGGGACGGATTCGAACCGTCGACCTCCAGGTTATGAGCCTGGCGAGCTGCCTCTGCTCCACCCCGCGTTAGTGTTTGAAAGGGGACACCATGGGTGGATCCCTTTCCTTATAATGTTGCTCGCTTGAAGCACTTCGCACGGCTCCTTCTTTTCACTCTTCGGGGCCCACGAGACCCGAATGAGTGAAGCCAGTCGCATGCTATGTGTTTCTATGCTCGCACTTTTTTATATTTTATAAAAGAGCGTTGTTACTTTAGTAGACAATCTTGATTAATTCAAGGGATGTTTTCTGAGCTTTCACCATATTTGGAGGGGGTTAGGAAATAGGGAGGGCTGGGAGTTGGCTTTTGTAAGGGGGAAAAAGGGCTTGCGGAGTGTTCCACAAGTGTTTTGGTAAACAGAAAGCTCTTGACACTCAAAAATGGGCCCAAAAAATTAAATAAAAGTCTGGAAAGTAGTCAAGTCGTTTTACAACTCCTCCACCCAAATAGCGAAAACCACTTTCGTTTTAGTATATATAATCTGTTGGATCTTTTCTATTGATTTCTGATGGATCTATTTCTGCTGGATTCTCTTCACAACCGAACTTTAATCTTTCATTGATAGCATTAACGAAATGACGTTTTGCTTCATCTAAATCTACTTCATATAATGCTCCAGTTTGACTGTGTAATTTGGTATATCTACAATTTTCCATTGCATGAACTATTACACCGGATTCTTTATTGAAATGAATGATTGGCCAGCCATCAACTCCTCGTGCTTCAATTGATGCTATTCCCTTTTCATTAAAATCATAGGGTATTAATGATGGCCGAACATCGGCATTGCTGGTTACAGGAATTTCGCGACCATCATAGAGCTTAACTTGTTCTGCTGTATCTTTGGCAAACTGGATAATGTTATCAAAGCCAAAGGGTTCTCTGTCTAAGTCATTTCGCGGTGTTTTCATAATGCAGGCTTGTTAATTCAATAAAATTATAACATATATTGTTAGTATGAGCAAATTCAGCCTTGGTAATTTCTCACGAATCTGCTGACTAACAGGTTAGAGAGGTTTGAAAAGCGAGTGGAATTGCTTCAAACAGAGCCTTCTTTTGTTTGATGAAAGTAGTGGTACAAGACATGTTGATGGACTCACGTTCAGCCCCTCTTTTACTGCGGCTTCCTCCGCAAATCTTTCGTCTGGTTACAAAAGGACGAATGGCTCGTTCAGCAGTGTTGTTCTCCCAAGAGACATAGTCGTCCTTTCCAAAAGATTGATAGAGCTTTTAACATGGCTTCGTGGAGTGTGCAACATTTTTGAGTTGGGTAACTTTATTTCCGGCTTACTGAAGAGCTTTTTGAAGGGTACGCAAAGAGCCGTCACCAAATAAAACATGAATTTATCCGCTTTAGACGCCGTTATCTCCCGAGACAAGCCAACTCCCAGCCCTCCCTATTTTCTAACCCCCCTCAAATATGGTGAAAGATCAGAATGTTTTGAATCACTACAACTTATATGGATTCTCATCAAACACAAAGTGCCACCACTTTTTAGGATTTCCCCAGTTGGCCATGGAACGTTGCTTGGCGATCATTTTTTCTTCCATTTCGGGAAGGCTGATGGTTTCGCCTTCAGTTAAAACCACCACTTCTTCGCCGGGATTGACCAGCCCCAGGTTTTGTTTGGCAATTTTGTCTATGTAGGCTTTAGAAGTGTAGTATTTGTAGTCGTCGAGTTTTTGAAGATTTTCTTGACGAATTTTTTCATTTTTAGCCTCAAAATTGGTGATGTGCTGATCGATTTGGTAACTTCCGTAAATAGACACCGTGAGGCTATAAATCATGTAAGCCACCATCACCAATCCGGCGATGATGATGATTTTTGTGATGCTATAAGACTCGGAATAGGGTTTGTAGGACATGGCATTTTTTATAGGATTTTAGTCTATCATTCAGATAAGCGTTTGCAAAGTAAGGGTGTTCTCAGTAAATTAAATATACTATGCATATTCATTTTGTTGGTATTGGAGGAATTGGCATGAGCGCGTTGGCGCGTTTGTATCGAGCGCGTGGAGAAGAAGTCACCGGATCTGATGCTTCGGATTCTCCTTTGTTGGAAGCACTACGGGACGAAGGCATGGGGGTGTTTGTGGGACATTCGGCTTTTCAGGTGAGTACGGATGTGGAAGTGGTGATTTATTCGGAAGCGATTTCTTTAGATAATCCTGAATTGGAATCTGCGCGGGAACGTGGCATCCCTATGAAAACTTATTTTGAAGCGTTGGGGGAAATCACGGAGGAGTTTAAAACCATTGCGGTGGCGGGAACACATGGAAAAACCACGACCACGGCATTGATTGCGCGTCTTTTGATGCAATCGTATCGAGATCCAACTGTAGTGATTGGAACGCAAATGCATGAATTGGAAGGTAAAAATATGCGTTTAGGAGGTGGAGACTGGATGGTGGTGGAAGCATGTGAATATCGACGATCCTTCCTTCATTTAGCGCCCACTATGGTGGTTTTGACCAATATTGAGTTGGATCATCTTGATTATTATAAAAATTTTGAAGATTACTTGGATGCTTTTAAGGAATTTGTTTCCATGATCCCGGAGGATGGAGTTTTAATTGGAAATGGCGATGATCCAAATGTGCGAGACGTTGCAGAATCAGCTCGATGTGAGGTGGTGTTTTTTGATGGAGATTCTCCTGATTTGAACAAGTTGAAGTTGAAAGTTCCGGGTCATCATAATCGAATGAATGCTTTGGCTGCGTTTACCGTTGGATTGGTGATTGGGGGGGAGGAGGAGGCAATGTTGTCTGCACTCAATTCTTTCACAGGGACGTGGCGTCGTTTTGAGTTTAAAGGTCATTTCAATGGGGCGGATGTGTATGATGATTATGCGCATCATCCCACGGAAATTCGCGCGACATTGCAGGCTGCGCGTGAAAAATACCCGGATCATCGTTTGGTGGCTGTGTTTCAACCTCATCAACACAGTCGAACCAAGCATTTTTTAGAAGAATTTGCACAAGCTTTTGACGGGGCGGATGAAGTGGTGATTCCGAATATTTATAAAGTGCGTGATACAGAAGAGGATGTGAAAGCGGTTTCGGTGGAGAGGTTTGTGTCGACGCTTCAAAAAAATCATGACATGGTAAAAAACGGCGAGGGATTGGAGAAAACCATTGGTTATTTGAAAGAAACGATCGGTCCGAATGATCTTGTTTTAGTGATGGGGGCCGGGGATGTATGGAAAGTGGCGGATGGACTTTTGTGACTTCGGCCTGCGATTTAATTGACAAGGCAACTTTGTTTGTTATTTTTGATACCTTAGTTGTTAATTTTTTATATTATGGATAATAGATTTATTTTAGTTAACGACGATGAAGAGTTAGCTTTAGCTGATCGTTTCCCGGCTATTGCAAATGATGTTCTAGATGCGTGCATTGTGGACTCTGAAAAGATTGATGGGGTGATTGAAGCGATACTAAATCGAACCGCTGCTATTTATGGGGATGGCGGAAGATTGGATGCGGTTCAACCTTTTCCGTTGCCCAAGCCATTGTCGTGTGATGCGGCCAATGAGTTGGCTGCTTATGTTAAAGCGAATGCGTTTGAGTCGTTTCTGAGCGGGGCATTGAATTGCTAAATCTTTTTCCATACCGTTCCATTTGGGGTGTCCTCAACGAGGATGCCCTTTTCGTGTAATTCATCGCGGAGTTGATCGGAGCGGGTCCAGTCTTTGGCGGTGCGGGCACCCTCGCGTGCTTGGACAAGGGCTTCAAGTTCGGGTGCGAGTTCGGTATCAAGTGGAGGCAGGATGTTGAGTACAAGATCCAGTTTTTGGAGGATTTCATGGATTTTAATGGTTTCGTCGGAAGAAAGGAGATTGTCAGTAAGTTCTTTGTTGAAATGTTTTACAGCCGTGAATAGAGCGGCCAATGCTCCGGGAGTATCAAAGTCATTGTTCATGGCAGACTCAAAGTCATTGACCAATGTGTTTAAGGTCGCATTCAGTTCATGGTATGGTTCGGCGGGGGTGGATTGATTGTTTTTGAGAGCTAAGAGGAAGTCTCTTAAACGATCAAGTGTGTTTTGTGCTTGTTCCAATTGTTGGTCGCTGAATTCAATGGGGGAGCGGTAATGAGTGCTGAGTAACAAATAGCGTACGGCGCGTGGATTGTATTTTTCAAAAATAGTTTTGAGGGTGAAAAAATTTCCCAGCGATTTGCTCATTTTTTCTTGATTTACGGTGATGAACCCATTGTGGAGCCAGGTGGTGCAAAATGGAGTGTCATAAGCGGATTCGGATTGGGCGATTTCACATTCGTGA
>Ga0210006_1002219_pt1 | contig 12875 bp, 10 predicted proteins | sample CryGey02umfilter_2_FD_185452 | JGI IMG/M metagenome (GOLD analysis project Ga0210006, IMG submission 185452) | Groundwater microbial communities from aquifer in Utah, USA - Crystal Geyser 4/10/14 0.2 um filter (SPAdes) (version 3) | ecosystem: Environmental > Aquatic > Deep subsurface >... | reverse complement strand
GTGGAAGGGGAAGTAGGCGTGATCGCCCCTTTTTGGGAAACGCGGATGCACCGGTATTGATAGAGGAATTTTCCGATTTCGAATGTCCTGCCTGCGAATTTATTAGTCCGGAAGTGGCACGTGCGGTTCGTGAAAACCCAACGCTCGCCCGTTTGGAATTTTATCAGTTTCCCCTCCCCTATCACACATACGCTTTTGTAACTGCCGAAGCCAGTGAATGTGCCGGAGAACAAGGAAAATTTTGGGAATTCGCCGACCTGGCTTTTGAGAATCAAAAAAATCTTTCCATCGAAACCATCCATGCCATTGGGGATCAGCTTGGTCTCGATTCAACTTCTTTTGGCGAGTGCATCAGTAGTCATAAATATAAAAACAATATCACCGCCGATCAGGCAGAGGGGCAGAGCCGTGGTCTAAAGGGGACCCCTACTCTCTACCTCAACGGTCAGGAGACTCGCTTCAGCGGATATGAAAGTTTCGTGAGTTATCTTCGCACTTTAGCTAGCCAATCCGCTACCTCCAAATAAAGAAATCGGTTGTGACAACAATAACCCCCCCTTCTTAACACGGAGAAGGGGCACAAAAAATGACTTTCGGAAAAAGCATCTTTATTTCTTTCCCCCGCTAAAACGCCTTTCTTTTTCGCGGTAATCCATTTTTATCGGGGTGCCGATGAAACCGAACTTTTCGCGCAGACGGTTTTCGAGATAACGCAGGTAAGAAAAATGGAAATAACTTTTTTTATTCACAAACACTACAAATTCCGGTGGATCAATCGTGGCTTGAGTGATGTAGAAAATTTTTGGAGGAAATCGCTTGGTTCCACTCGGCTCATGATCCATAGTGGTTTGGGAAAGAAAAGTATTGAGTTCCCGTGTTTGAATGCGTTTTTTGCGCTCAAGATTAACTTTTTCAACCTGCTCAAAAATCATATTCAGATTCTTTTTTTCAGTCGCGGAAGTAAAAATAACCGGTATCCATGGAGCAAAACTGAATTTTTTCTGCAACTTATGAATAAAAAACGCACGACGTTCCTCCTCCTTTTGTTCGTCATCTTCTTTTATATCCCATTTATTCACCAGGATGATCAGTCCCTTGTAAGCCGTTAAAATATAATTGGCAATTTGCTGATCCTGATGACTGATGGGTTGACTGGAATCAATCACAAGCAATGCGATATCAGCACGTTCAATTGCCATCATAGAACGCAAGGCACTAAAGTGTTCAATGCCTTTTTCAATTTTTCCTCGTTTTTTCAGCCCCGCCGTATCGATAAAATTATAGGTCTTGCCCTGGTTTTTAACCAAGCTATCTGTGGTATCACGTGTGGTACCGGGGATCTCGGAAACAATAAGGCGATCCTGGTTGAGCAGTGCGTTGATGAGGGAAGACTTTCCTACGTTTGGCTTTCCGACAAGCGCAAGATTGAGGTGATTTTTTTCCTGTTTAATCGCGGCACGATACTCGGAAGAATGTTTCACTAAAAAATGCTGATCTTTCAACTGAGAAGTGATCTGATCAACCAGAATGTCAATCCCCACACGATTCAAAGCGGAAATCTGAACAGGATCTCCGAGACCCAGCTCGTACAAGTGTGCCAATTGAGTGTCTTCCAAAGACTGATCACACTTATTGGCGATCAAAAAAACAGTTTTCTTTTTTGTTGTCTTACGAAGTAAATCAGCCACTCTAAAATCATCGACTGTTAAATCCCCCTTTCCTTCAACAATAAAAAGAATGAGATCAGCCTCGTCAATCGCCACACGCGCCTGACTTCGCATGTCACTTTCTATTGTGGTGTTTCCTTTTCCAAACTCAAGACCGCCTGTATCCACAAGAAAAAAATCAACCTCAGGACATTCCACTTTATAAAAAATACGATCCCGGGTTGTTCCGGCTTCGGCACTGGTAATAGCAATACGATTCCCGGCAATCTTATTGAACAGCGTGGACTTCCCGGTATTGGGTCGCCCCACAATAGCAACGATCGGCGTTTTCATTTTAATTGGCTAATTGTTCTATTTCACGTCTCTTGCGATGACCGGCACGCATCACAGCGGCCTGACGGACAAACTTTTTTGTGGGTTTGTGGATACGAAAACGTTTCTTTTTCGCATCCATCAAAATACGACTACGTTTAATAATTTTTTTGAAACGATTCATCAACCGTTCTCCTGATTCATTGTCTTTTTTAATAGTGTAGATCATAGATAACCTCTTTTTGAAATCAATAATAAATAAAGCCACCTATTTATATAGAAGTTCAAAAGAAAAAGCAAGCCGACTTTTTAACCCACTATGAGTGATGGTGATAGAAAACAGACCATGAACCACATGAAGAGTATTTTTTTAATTTATTTAGTACAGGCACTCAATGAAACGCTTTTTTTCAAAAAATGTGTGTGTTAGAATTACTTTCGATTATTATCTAATAAAAATACTATGGGATTCATGAATCAGGCAAAAGACATGTACAAATTACAAAAACAGGCCAAGCAAATCAAAAAGGAACTCAAAAACATCCATATCGAATCCGAGGTGGATGGTGTGGTGATTACGGTGGATGGCGAACAACATTTCTTGGATGTAAAAATAGCCGAAGCCATCGCGGGAGATGCAAAACGAATGGGGAAAGCTTTTTTGGAAGCGGCGAATAAGGCGATTAAAAAATCCCAGACCATCGGTGCCGAAAAAATGAAAGACGTCATGGGTGGCTTGAGTGGCATGTTTGGCCAGAACTAATTTTATTTCCAACCTCCGTACACTGTGCACTGTAGCACTGTAATACTGAATTGATTTATGAAAAAACTGACTTCCCTTTTTGTGATTGGACTGAGTATCACTTTCATTGTCTGGCTATACCAATGGTACGCCGGCGCCATTCGTTATTCCTTAAATCCGCGTGAAGAAAATCGTGTGGTTGTGGAAATCAAAAAAGGAAGTTCGATAGACACTATCGCCGAAACGTTGTATCAAAAAAAACTCATAGCGAGTCCGATGATTTTCAAACTCTATCTCAAGCAAAATGAACTGGCTCATCAAGTAAAGGCGGGACGTATTGTTTTAAAATCCAATCAAACCCTTCCGGAAATCGTTCAGGCATTGGTGGAAGGAAAAACAGAAGAACTTGCGGTGACTGTTTTGGAGGGGTGGACAGCCAATCAGATCGGTGAACAATTGGAAAAAATAGGAGTGACCACTCAAAAGGATTTTATGGAGTGTGTCAAAACCTGCGTCTTCGTTTTTGACTTTTTGCCAAAAAACGGCTTGGAGGGCTATTTGTATCCGGATACCTATTTTATTGATAGTGAGGGGTTCGACAGCAAAACCTTCATTCGGCGCATGCTCAGCACCTTCAAAAACCATATTGATTCCGCGGATGAAGCGGTCATTCAAAAAAGTGCACGCACTTTGGAGGAAATCGTGATTGTGGCCTCCATTGTGGAGCGTGAGGAAAGAAACTCAAGCGAGCGTCCTAGGGTGGCAGGCATTTTGTGGAAACGTCTGGACAACAACATCGGCCTTGGTGTGGATGCCACTATTTTATACGCGTTGGGTCGCACCAAAGGGGGTCTGACGGCTCATGATCTAGCGATTCAATCTCCTTATAATACACGCAAATACCGGGGGCTTCCCCCTACCCCCATCTCCAATCCCGGCGTGGAAAGCCTGGAGGCGGCAATTTATCCGCAAAAAAGCGACTATCTATATTATCTGCACGATAGCGAAGGGGGAATTCATTACGGAAAAACCCTGAAAGAACACAATGCGAATAAGGCAAAATACCTATAAGGGCTATTTCCAAATTTCTAATTGACCCAATTGCACTAATTGACCTGAAAAATAATAAAATTCTAAACACCAAATCACAAACTTGAGCATTGGAACTTTTTTAGAGCAATTAGTATAATTAGAATGAATTAGGTCAATTTAAGATCAGGGTTGATACGTTATTTCAATGCTGTCGCTACCGGTTTTAACGTCGTCTTTTTCGCCGTAAACGCTAAACAGATTAACACCGGGTTTGAGCTGAACAGTGTAATACCATTTTTCATTTCCAGGAATATAATTCAATAACTTTTTATCATTGATATAAATCGCCTGTACCCATTTTCCCACACTGCCGCCGATGACGAGTTCATTCAGCGTAGTGAGGTAAGAACTCTTGGTGGTAGGAATGGTAATTTGAGGAGACCCTTCACTTTCAACATCAATCACAATGCTGGCAGAACCGAGCAAGTGATCTTCCGCGTCATAAGCCTTGGCGGTATAGGTATTTTTTTTACCGATTTCCAGATTTCCCATACTCGCATAGGCGCGATAACTCCATTGTACATCTCCCGGTTTGAATTTAGAAAGTTCGTAATCGTTTACAAGTATTTTTGCCGCAGTGGCAGGAGCAGTACCCTTGATTTCGAATTCCGTTTTAACCGTAGTAAAACTGCTTCCGCCATTTGGTTCCGTGATCTTAACGCCACCCGTAGAGGAAGAAGGCAAAGCTTCGGTCGGCATAGATTCGGCGGATTTTTCAATCACATCCGGGTTTAAAACCAACGTGATGATAGTCGCTTCACTGCGATTACCGGCCTTGTCCTCCGCGTAGATTTTATAAGTGTTTTCACCCGCCTTTAAATTTCCGATAACCGTCTTCGCGTAATACTCAAATGCCTTGCTACCGGGAACATATTTACCCAAACGATAATCATCCACAATAACAGCGTAAGTATCAGCACTCACAGAGCCACTAATGGCCTGTTCTGTACTCTCTAAAACCACCGAATCCCCATTTTTACCCGGAGCGGTGATCTCCGGCCGTGAAGGAGCGATGGTGTCGTATTCAATCACAAAGGGACTCAACGGGGTACGTTGGCCTTCTCTGTTTTCCGTTTCAATGGTGATGACATTCTCCCCCTCTCTATTGAGCGCTACATCATAGGCCGTCCATTTGCCCAGAGTATCAAAGCTCGCTTTTTTATTCTGAACATAAATAGCACTAACGGCGTTCACATCATATTCGCCGGAAATATCAACGGTGGATTTATTGACGGCGCTGTGATTCTTGGGGCTGAGAATAGTCACTTCTTTTTTAGGCGTTGTGTCGGTGGTGGATAAATCGCTTGGTAAATCGGTTGTCGTATCAGTGGAATCAACCGCGGTATCCGTTGTGAGATCGATGGTGGTGTCGCCAGCGGAAAGTGACGCAGTGCCTTCGTCGGGAAAATTCATATCACTGATTAAATCATTCTGCGTCATATTCCATTGATACCAAGAAGACGTTTTAAAACGGTCACTGATGGCAAAAATAACATCCGCCTCCTGGCCATTCGCGATTTTCCGAGTTCCCTGTTCATCCAGCATGAATTGTTGCCCAACTCCTAACGTGTACGTTTTTACCGCCTCTCCCTCTTTCATCAAACTGATTTGGGCACTGCCGTTGATCATGTAGACGGTATTGGGGCTATCAATGGCTAAAACGCCCTCATGTGAATCGATTTTAAGAGAACCGGTATACAAAGTAAAAACAGAATCCGGATCACTCAAGGGTTTAACGGTGATCCAAGCACTCCCCTGAGGCAAAACCGTTTCGATCGTATTTATTTCTTTTTTGCGTTTCAGGGTCTGAAAATCCGCCTCTGAATTCACATCAAGGCGAATGGTACTCTTGTCGAAAAAAGTCAGCGACGCGCGACCATCCGGTCCTGTTTTGATTTTTTCCCCCCGTTGCAAATAGATTTTATCGGGAATATTATCCGTTTTCCATTCACTGCTATCCGATGCCATGCCTTTCACACTGCCGCTATTGATATCCAGGAACACCCATTCGTTGATGGTGTTGCGGCTACTGTCAGTGAAAGCGGAGTTGATCACACGCCACCCGAAGAAAACCAGCAGAATCAAAAACAAAATCATGAAAAACGGCATGAAATAGTGGCGAACACGTTTATGAGCGGGGCGTCTGTAATAATACATTTGAAATGATTTTAAGAACTAAAGACAAAAAATGAAGTTTTTGCTTTTATCATGACTTAAAATGTAGCAAAAATAGCTTTTGTTTGTCAATTGAGCACATAGTCATTATAATGCCTATCGCCTTAATAAAAAATACAATGTTAACCGCCATTATCAACAAAATCATTGGAGATGCGAACGAAAAAGAACTTAAAAAAAAGAGAGTCAGGGTTGAGGAAATCAATAAAAAAGAAATTGAATTTCAGTCGCTTTCCGAAGAGGCGCTCAAAAAAAAGACGGATGAATTCAGGAAACGTTTTCAAAACGGTGAGAGTCTGGATGATTTATTGGTAGAGGGGTTCGCGGTGGTTAAAAATGCCTGTCGTCGTTTGATGGGCAAAAAATACGATCTTGGAAAAGAAGAAAAAACTTGGGAAATGATTCCTTTCGATTGTCAGCTCATCGGCGCGATTACATTGCATGAGGGAAAAATAGCGGAAATGAAAACAGGAGAAGGAAAAACCTTGGTTGCCGCCATCACCCTTTATTTAAACGCGTTGTCCGGCAAAGGAGTTCATCTGGTCACCGTCAACGATTATTTGGCCGGACGTGATGCGGAATGGATGGGGGTACTTTACGAGTATCTGGGATTGAAAACCGGTGTGGTTGTTCATGGCATTTCCCCCGAAGATCGAAAAGAAGCGTATCTGGCCGACATCACCTATGGAACGAACAATGAATTCGGATTCGATTACCTGCGTGACAACATGACCACTTCGCTTGAAAGCCGTGTTCAACGGGGGCTCAATTTTGCGATTGTGGATGAAGTGGATTCCATTTTGATCGACGAAGCGCGTACTCCACTCATCATTTCCGCCGCCGCGGAAGAATCGACCAAAAAATATATCGAATACGCTCATCTCATCAATCAATTGGTGGCCGAAACGGATTATGTGATCGACGAAAAGGCGCGTGCGGCAACGCTAACGGAAAAAGGAATCGCCAAAATGGAACAACTTTTGGGAGTGGAAAATATCTATACCGAAAGCGGCTTCATGGAAGTCCATCATATTGAACAGGCACTTAAAGCAAAAAGCATTTTTAAATTGGATATCGATTATGTCATCAAAGAGGGGGAAATCCTCATTGTGGATGAATTTACGGGTCGTCTCATGCCCGGACGTCGTTATAGCGATGGATTGCATCAGGCCATTGAAGCAAAGGAAAATGTGGAAGTGAAGCGTGAGAGCAGAACCCTGGCCACCATCACGTTTCAGAACTACTTCCGCTTGTATAAAAAGCTTTCCGGCATGACGGGTACAGCCAAAACGGAGGAGGAAGAATTCTATAAAATCTATGGCTTGGTGACAATTGTGATGCCCACCAATAAACCGATTTCTCGCAATGACATGGCGGATTTGATTTTTAAAAGCGAGCGGGGTAAATTCATGGCCATCACGGAGGCAATCAAGGAATATTATCGCAAGGGGCAGCCGGTGCTTGTGGGAACAATTTCGGTAGAACGGTCGGAAATGCTTTCCAAAATGCTCAAGAAGGTGGGGATAGAACACGAAGTGCTCAACGCAAAACATCACGAACGTGAAGCGGAAATCATTTCCAGAGCCGGCCAAAAAGGAGCGGTGACCATTGCCACCAATATGGCGGGGCGCGGAACGGATATCAAGTTAGGCGAAGGGGTTAAGGAGCTGGGAGGATTGGTTATTTTAGGAAGCGAACGCCATGAATCCCGCCGTATCGACAATCAGTTGCGTGGTCGTGCCGGACGTCAGGGCGACCCGGGAATCAGTCGTTTTTATGTGTCGATGGACGACAGCCTGATGCGCCTTTTTGGTTCGGATCGTATCAAAGGCATGATGGAAAAACTCGGATTGCCGGATGACATGCCCATCAAAAATCCGCTCATCAGCCGCAGTATCGAGCAGGCGCAGAAGCGTGTGGAAGGCCATAATTTCGACATCCGCAAGCACATTCTGGAATACGATGATGTGATGAATAAACACAGGGAAATCATTTACAAACGTCGTCTGAGAGTGCTGGAAGCGGAAGAAATCAAAGAAGAAATCACGGAGATGATGAAATCCGAAGCCAAACAATTGGTGCTTTTACACACCGCTGGGCAAAATGCCAGCGAGTGGGGCTTTGAGGCCATTGCCGACGGCATCAGTGCATTGCTCCCCCATCACAGTCAAAAACTGACCGTTCAGGACATCGAACAATTGGATACAGCGGAAGAAATCATCGAAATGGTCGGCAACTTGCTTTATTCGGAATATCAGGCCAAAGAAAGCGCGTTGCCGGATCCACTGGTATTACGGGATGTGGAAAAACGCGTTTTACTCCACGTGATCGACACTCTCTGGATGGAACACATCGATCAAATGACCCAATTGCGCGAAAGTGTGGCATTGCGAGGGTATGGACAGCGCGATCCTTTAATTGAATACAAGCAAGAAGCCTTCGTCACTCTAAAAAAACTGCTGGCATCCATTCAGCACAATGTCATCAACACGCTATTCAAAGTTCAGATCAATATCGAAATGCCGGCTCAGCAATTTGCGGGAGGAAACGAAATGAACATGGCTCAGATGCGTACCAACCGGGACGCGATTGAAAACAGCGCCACAGAATCGACTTTGATCAAACGCAAATCGGTTGAAGAAGCCGTGGCCGGACGTGTTATAGGCGGAACGACCATTCACAACGAAACGAAAGTGGGACGAAACGACGATTGCTCTTGCGGAAGCGGAAAAAAATACAAGAAATGTTGCGGAAAATAAAAATAGTATCTTCTGGGGTACTGTAGCAGTGTAGCACTGAGTGTTGTAACATTGACATCCCCTCCCCTTTTTTGCGATAATTTGGCAGACAACTTACAAGATTGCTAATGGATCCGCGCCAACAAAAAATTCTGGAGGCCATCATAGAGGTTTTTGTGAAAACGGGAATTCCTGTGGGGTCAAAGCACATTTACGAAACCTACGCATTCAACGTGTCTCCGGCCACCATTCGTAACGAGATGGCCTTGCTGGAAGAAGAGGGCTACATCACACAGCCACACACTTCTGCAGGGCGTGTTCCTACAGGGCAGGCTTATCGTTTACTCGTCGATCAAATACAGCCGGATCGTCCGCTCATTAATCGTGTCCGTCAGGACCTTTCTAGAATCCGTTACGAACGATCACTGGAAATCGCGAAAGAAAAACTCTACGACATCGTTGGTATTCTCTCCATCGCGACACGCAATGTCAGTTTTGCGACATTACCCGAAGTGGAACGTGTTTTTTATTTAGGGATCGGTAATATTCTTAAAAAACCCGAATTTTCGCGGGATCCCCAAAAAACAACGCGCATTGTCGAAAGGCTCGAGGGCGATCTTTATAATCTTTTGAATGAAATCGAAATCAGCGAGGAAGGCATTGTTTACATTGGGGAAGAAAATATTTTACCCGAGTTCCAGAGCTGTAGCCTTTTGGCTATCCCCTATTCGTACAATGGCTTTAAGGGAATATTGGGGATACTCGGATCCACCCGTATGGATTATGCCTACAGCGTGGCTGCGCTCAAGGCGAGCTTGGAATTTTTAAGCGATTGACATGGCAAGTGGATACGATCTGAATCAATTTTAGATTTCTAATTACAAATTGTAGGATATGTTTTTATTAATAAAAAATAAAATCTTAACAATACCATTGCTCCGGATAATCGCATTTGGATTTACAGAACTTTTTTTATTAAAATAATATAGCTAAATCAAAATAAAATGACACAATATCATCACTGCCTATTTTAAAGGAAATAGTGGGCAAAGGGATTTCTTCCCCACCTGTTTCAGGCGGGTCGAAATGACGAATGGGATTATACTATTTCAGCTATATCAGGCAGTATATTGAGAGCCGGGATCAGGAGGACAGGGCGCAAGCGAAGCTTGATCCTGGATAATGCCATAGCCGTAAGGCCGTGGTTCTTTTGCTTTAATGAGTATATCCGGCTTGTTTCACTCGCACATGTTTGTGAGTGGTGATAGAATCATATCGATGGAAAAAATTTTCCTGGGCATCGATCCCGGGCTTGCCACCATCGGGTTTGGGGTGATAAAAAGTGATGGAGACAAGCACATTTTTGTCGATTGCGGGGTGATCAAAACGCCGGCGGGTTTGTCATTGGAAGAACGCCTACACAGCATCAAAGAGGATTGCGATGATTTGGTCAGAACAATTCAGCCAGATGCGGCGGGTGTGGAAGAGCTTTTTTTCGCAAAAAATGTGACCAATGCCATCAAGGTTGCGCATGCCCGTGGAGTGCTTTTGGAGTCCATCTTTGCACACAATATTCCGCTTTTCGAAATGACTCCTCTTCAAATCAAGAACAACATTTGCGGATACGGTCAGGCCGACAAAATACAAATGCAGGAAATGATAAAACGCCTGCTGAATCTCTCCGGAATTCCCAGGTCGGATGATGCGGCGGACGCATTGGGTATAGCGATCTGTACCGCGCGCTTGTTCCACACAAAACAAACAGGCATAAAAAATGAAAATTAGATTGGTGTTAATGCAAAACTTATCCTAAAATGATCCCAGCTTGTGTTTTTTAATTTTAGATTGAATTCATGCGTAAATTCTTTGCCATTTTGGCCGCTATTTTCCTCGCTCTATTAGTGGGAGTTGCTTACGGTGCAAAGCAACAAGGCATTCCGTTCAGCGAGCTCAATGTGCAAAAAGTCAAACAGATCTTCGTTCATTTTAAAGAAACAGGATCCGATAAACTCAACGCCGTCAAAAACAAACCCGCGAAAAAATCGGTTGAAGTCACGGCAGTGGATGATGGACAAAACCTTTCATACGATGAACGGATGGAAAAGGGGGATTATTTTTTCACCCGTGGGTTTTTAACGTTCGCGGCCAACGAATACGTCAAAGCGTCGAATCTGGAACCCAAACGTTCGGCACCTTATTTTAAATTGTTCGATACCAACTTTGCCCTTGGGGAGTACGAAAAAGCGCGTCGCAATGTCGATACCATTCTAATCCTCGATCCGCAGAACACGGAGGCACGTTATTTTTCGGCTCAAATCGCCCTCAAACAAGGCGCCTTTGAAGAGGCGAAGGTCACTTTGGATGAACTGGCTTCCACCATTACTACCGACCCCCGTCTTGATTATGATCGGGCTCTGATTCATATTCTTTTCAATGAATATGACGAAGCGAAAAAATTACTCAAACAGGCTCAGGCCAAATCCCCTTTTCTATCTTTGGCGGAAAAAATCGAAAAAATAATGAGCGCTTACCGCGAGTTTGAATTCGCTCAGGCCGCAGATCCTCTGTATTTATCGGAATTGCTCGCCCGTGCGCTCAATCAGAACACCGATTACGAATTGGCCATATTTAAATTAAAAGAAGTCCTTCGCTCCCGAAATGACCTGCGTGACGCCTGGATTCTTCTTGGGTTTGCTTATCTGAATTTAGAAAAACCGTATTTTGCCCTCACTTCGTTTGAACGCGCTTATGAAATTGATCCCGAATGGCCGGCCACCCAATATTTTTTGGGAACCACCCATCAGGAACTCGGAGATTTTGAAAAAGCTATTTTTTACTTCAATTACGCGCTCAACAACCAATTTGAACCGCAGGTAGTTGTCAAACAAAAACTCGCGGATTTGTACATGGAAAAAAAGGATTATGAATCGGCGGTAAAAATGTACAAAGAAATCCTCGAAGCCAACAAGCAGGAAGTTTCCGCTTTTGTAAAACCCATATGGATTTATCTCGATTTCTTGAGCAACCCCGATGAAGCCTTAAAACTTGCGGAACTTGCCATCCTCGCTTTTCCGGAAAACGCCATGGCCTACAATCTGCTCGGCTGGGCACAATTGGGCAACGGAAATTATACCGAATCGGAAGTGAATTTAAACAAAGCGATCGCGATCGATCCAAGTCTTGCGGCGGTTTATTTGAATCAGGGTAAATTATACGAAAAAATGAAAAAGAATGAAAAAGCCATAACGGCCTATCAAAAAGCCTATGATCTGGATCAAAACGGTTCGATAGGAAGACAGGCGGCCGAACGTTATAATGAATTACTTAAAAACTAATCGTTCCAATTGTGGAACCAATTGCCTTACCCATTGGTTTTCCCATCGGTAATTAATATTATGAAAACTACCCACCAGCTTTACTTCATTTTCCTCATTATCCTGATCATGCTTGGCCAGACATTTTTTGCCATATTCAGCCGTTACTACACCACCCATCATTACGAGAACCGAATCTACGCGACAATCGGCATTGAAATGTCAGAAAAAAACGACCTTCACAAACTCAATGAAGCCGCTCATTATTTTGGGCAGACCATCATCGGATGGACGAAATTCCCTCACTTTGAATCACAATTGAGAGAGCAAATTGGCCTCCCTGAAACCGTCCAGCTGAATGCGCACATGCAGGAACGACAAAACCTGATCTTCACGCTCACCACTCCAGCATCCATCACCCCGGATCAACTGATCGCGACGAAAAACTACCTCCAGAGCAAGCTGGACGAATACAACAAAATAGGAAAAACCGCCTTTAAGTTAGCCAATGTAGATTATGAACAGATCGATATCAAACGCCCTTACTCCACAGGGGCTCTGACCGCCCTTCTGCTTTCAATCGTATTGTGGGGAATGATTTTATATCTCAGAAGGATGAATTAAGGATCCATCAAATATTTCTTCCACATTCACTCCGCAGAATTAGAGGGTGTTTTTTAAATTTTCTCGGCTTAAAGGAAGTTTTTGCGGGCTAATTTAGCAATTTTCCAGTAAATATACTAGCTTTCCAAAATAATTTTAAAAATGTATGATGGTTATGTTAACCTATAACCAAAATACAAATGGCTTACAGAATCACACTTTCACCCGCTCA
>Ga0210006_1002204_pt1 | contig 12929 bp, 12 predicted proteins | sample CryGey02umfilter_2_FD_185452 | JGI IMG/M metagenome (GOLD analysis project Ga0210006, IMG submission 185452) | Groundwater microbial communities from aquifer in Utah, USA - Crystal Geyser 4/10/14 0.2 um filter (SPAdes) (version 3) | ecosystem: Environmental > Aquatic > Deep subsurface >... | reverse complement strand
TCCCGAGCATAAAGCCCAAAAAAAACCTCGATTTATTCATCACATCACCGGGAATAAAAATCAAACAGACAGGGGTGATTCAGTCAAAATTATCAGATCACCTCCCGGTGTGGATTGAGATTGAGATTGAGAACGAGTGAAAAACAGTGTTCATGAAATCACAAGGAAGGTAAGTACACAGTAGTTAATAGTTAGTAGTTAGTAGTTAGTAGTTAGTAGTTAGTAGTTAGTAGTTAGTTCTCTGTAGCACTGTGAACTGTAGCACTGTGAACTGTAGCACTGATCTAGCGATCCAAGCTTGCCTTTAGATAATCCCGATACAAACGAACATCATCAAAGTCCAACCGATCCAAACCGGCGTCCTCAGTGACAAAATGAATCTTACGACGCTCTTGAGTCTCTTCGTGCAACAAATACCGCATGGCATCTTTCCGTTCAATGCGAACCTGAGTGACAGTAACATCCTGTTTGCCATGAATTTTTGTTTTTTGATAAGTGCGATCGGCAACACTTTGGGTACTGATATTTTCATCCCCCTCCTGTTCCAAATCACGAATAGCCGTTTCCGCTTCGGCACCGGACTTGGTCTGGCCAACGGAAGTTTTTGAAGATGCTTTTTTTTCGCGATTGGCCCCCTGATCTTTTTTGCCGAATAAAGGACTAAACATTCTGCCCATCAACGATTGTTTTTTAAACGAAGCGGATGAATCGGAATCGCGCGCCCCCGTCTCAGATGGATCCGGATTTTGATAAAGGCGGGCACGCCTAATGTCATCGACAAAAGTAAAATTATCACCGACTTTTGCGGAAGCAGAGGGGGGCTCAACTGACTTTTTCTTCGATTTTTTTTGTCGTTCCGCTTCTTTTTTGGCACGCTCCTCTCTCACTTCACCCAAATAATCCGTCGCCTCGTAATTCTCCCGTCGCTGATGACGAACAACATCATCCAAAATCGCGACCATTTTTTCCTTTTGTTCCCGACTTTCCATGCCGGCTTCACTGGCCTTGATGCCTTTTTGAACCCGTTCGCGCCGCACATTCGCCAAAACAGATGCCATTTTGTCGTCTCCCTTTTTTTCCGGGGTCTTCTTTTCCGTCAACTCCAAATAAAGATCGTGAATTTCGGTATAACCACACGTCTCGGATTCATAAAGCGCGTTCAGTGCGGACTGAGCTTTTTTATCTTTGAGTTCATCGATATTAGAACGTAAGGATTGGTAACGTTCCATTTGAGAATCAAGCTGTTTTAAATAGCGCTGTTGTTCCGGCAGAGGCCGCTTGGCGATGTCGAGAGAAAAGGCTTTTTTGGTATGGTTGCTGATCACTTTTTTGGTGTGAAGATCATCTAAATTGCCATCATAAACACGACACATGGTTTTACCAAACTCAGCGGAAAGTTGACTCCACCCCATCGTATCGCGCTCGCCCTCCATCTCGTTCAAATCAGACCCTTCAAGGGTACTTCGGATATCACTCCACAACCTTTGATAACGTTCCATCTCACCCTCAAAAGTTTTGATCCATCGCTCTTTTTCAGTGTGATCAATCACTTTAAATCCTTCCTTGAACTTTTTGGCGGTTTCACGGCCAATGATTTTGTCTTTAAATTGAGCCTTATGAAGCAATTGGTCATACGCTTCCGTCTGCTCAACGGATTCGACCTTGCCGGCCTCTTTGGCATATTCCTCGGCCTTTGGAAGCGCTTTTTTAACTCCTTCAAGAAGTTTGCGTCGCTCCGGAACCGTCATTTTCAAAAAAGCCTTTTCATCGGGAACATCTATTTTATCTTTCTCGTTGGGACCTGTTTTTAAAAAACCGGTGTTCCGGACAAGCTTATGATTTGCGATTTTATCGTATCCCTCACGATCTTTTTTCATATGATCAACTTTTTCCTTCATCTTTCTTGCCAGCTCAACAGCTTTTTCGGTCACATTGATTTGCCCCGATAAAACCAAATTACCCATTAAAAATTCATAATCCGCCTCAGACGCGATTTTTTCTCTCATGGCCTGTTTCAATACCCCTTGCATTTCCTGAACAACCCCTTGAGCCCTCTTGAAATCTTCGCGTTGGAACGTCAACGCCTTCCAAGTGGCCTGATCGTCTTTTCCCAGCCGCCCTCCTTCTGACACCTCCTTCAGCCCCCGATGAGCCTCATCATTGATAAACTTTTGAGCCAACGCCCGATCCGCGATCATGACAAGCTCCCGACGAAACTCATGAATACTATTAACATCATTAACACCACGGGCAGTGGAGTCCAATCGTGCCTCGGGAGCCTGTGCAGATTCAACGGCGGAAGCCATGTCAAAAAATTAAAGTAAGGAAGCCGAATTTTAACAGGAAAAAGCCAAAAAATCAACGCCGAATTCGGTAGCACTGCGCACTGTAAACTGAGCACTGGATACTACCACCCCTCTTCTGCACGATAATCGGTTGTAGAAGAATGAGAGATGGCCGGAATTTCAGTAATAGTGCCATTTTTGTGTTTATCGGCAATATCCAAAATTTCACGGGCAACCTCAGGCGCATTCGGAACACAATCGATAAAAAAACTGGACGCGGAACCCGCGGCGGTTTGAACTTCCACATCACCATAGTTCAAAATAGTAGCCAAAACTCCATTCACATGACTGGTCGTATCCTGAATCTGGTTGAGAGGAGTGGAGGCAACCGAACGTTGGAATAGTGTGATCTGAGTGATATCGATCAACCGTTCATCGGTAATAATAAAAACATCAAATTCATCATCCACCCAAGCGATACATGAAAAAAGCAACCCATAAAGCACATACAGCGAACTAAAAATGTTCACCATCACACCGCCCCGATAATGCTCCGCGAAAGGATATTGATGAAACCAAATGTAAAGAAACCCGATAAGCGGCAATAAAATGGTAACCGTAAACACAAAAACGATCTTAAAATACACCACAGGATGCTTACGAATGAGCATCAATACTCTTTCCCCTTCGCGTTGATCCGGAAAATGAAACATAAATGGCGATTATTCACCTCTTTTCTACCATTGAACACCTTGAAAAAGCAAGGAAATCAATCCGAATCACAATCACAAAATTCAGAATCCGTCATTCGTGAACTCAACATTATTAATTCAAAAAACGAATGTCCTTTAGGTAATTATCCCCTTTCGCAAGGGGCTCGCTAACATTATCCGGATAACGCACCCGACGCTCCTGACGTTTTAAAATATGCTCCCGTTTAACACGGTTACATTGCTCCAAACGATAGTGAGGATTAGGGACGGCGTGAATGACCACAGGAGGAATAGAGGCTGACAAAGTGATAATGAGTTCGCCGAAGTGGAGATAGTTACGAAAAATCCCCCACGATTTGGCACTGATATCCTGAATTTTGGTGAGATCAATCGTCGCGCTATCGTCTTTTAAAAAAACGGTTTTTCTGGCGATGACAATACGAGCGTCAGTGATGATCACCACATCAAAAAAATAATTGATGATTTGCAAAAAAAACATATTCAGATAAATAAAAGAGCCAATGATCGCGATGAACACAAAAAAAGGCCTTAAAACCTGAATAGAAAACGCGTTGATCAATCCATAAAACCCCAGTAAGACGACAAAAATGAGAAAGCCGACCAATAAACCGAAAAAAAGGATACGCAAAAAATGAATCCAATGCTTGCGAAAGAAGAATTGCACCTCCTCATATTTTAGATAAGCCCCTAAATCAACTTCATTACTTGCCATAATCATTCAGTTTAATGGCAGAGAACAACAAAAGTTCAATACAAAGTATATCAAAAAAACGGTTATAACAAAAGGAAAACTTGTGTTGATGAACCTTTATATGCCCGGATATTTTGAACGAAAAACCAGACGGACAAAAACAACCGTGGCACGCCAGATCCGCCGGAAACGCCTGGGATCTTTTAAAAGACGCCATAGCCATTCAAGGCCAAAAGCCTGCATGGATCGGGGGGCACGCTTGACGGAACCGGCAGCAAAATCGAAAGCGCCTCCTATACCGGCGGCGACATACACCGTATCCAGCTTGTTTAAATACTGATGGATCCATAATTCCTGAGCGGGATTACCGTAAGCGACAAAAAGAATGTCAGGGCGCGCCTGATTGATGCGTTCGCAAATTTCGGATGCCTCCGCGTCAGCGGGAGAACCGGCATAAGCACCGACAAATTGAGCATCCGGATATGACTTTAAAAGATGGTGAATCGCTTTTTCCGCAACGCCCGGCCGTGCTCCCAGCAAAAAAATACGCCAGTGATATTTTCGGGAAGCTTCTACAACCTGATAAAACAAATCGGTACCCGTAACACGCTCAGGCAAAATAATGCGACAATACGCGGGAGAAAGAAAAGCCCTGATCAAAGAAAAGATCAATTCAAAATAACGGTGTATTCGCAATCGACGAAACGGAAGGCTCAGATAAGTGGGGGCCCACAAAACACCAATGCCATCGGGAATGGCCAATGCGGAAGATTGAAGGGTCTGAAGATACGAAGGATTTTGATTGGCCAAGACAATGATCTCCGGATTCGGCGTGGTAATAAACCCTTTGGTTTTGGATTCGATAAAAAAACGAACGCGTTCAAGCGCCGTATCGTACGTGACCGCGTCCAGAGGGACACCGGCGATTTTAATTCTTTTAATTTCCATCGGCACTTATCCTAACACGAAACATTGTTCAAATCGAGAAAGCGATCCGAATAAGCCAATCGGTAAACCCATTGGCAACCTATTGAAAATTCGGATCGCTACTTTTTCCGAACGATAAGCACCGCATTAAACGATCTCCAAAAGGGTACTCGATTCCCTTTTTTGGTGAAATAAAATTCTTCCAGCTCCCACAAATCGGAAGGAAAATAATGTGATAATTCTTTCGGCAAAAACGCGTGATAATAACGCTTGAGGGGGTAATTTCCCCATTTGATCCACAGATCGTTCCACGCATACTTGAACCCAAAATGGAGAAGACAAGATAAAACCGATCGAAACAAAGGTTTGATGTACTTCCATTGGAACAAATTCCAAACCGTAAGGATCAAAACACCATCATCTTTTAAAATGCGATGTATTTCAAGGGTCGCATGACGACGAATTTTTTTGCCGGGCAAATGATGAAACGCGGCGATGTTAAAAACCATATCAAATCCGCCCTCGGGCAACGCCGAAAGATCAGCCATGTCCATCAGTTCAAATCGCGCGGAGGGATGAGCGGCGCGGGCTTTTTCGAGTAACGCGGAATTGTGGTCCACCCCGAAATAATCGACATCTTTATCTGTCAAAAGCCTCGCCAAACGCCCATTGCCACAACCAAGATCGAGGATTTTGGAACCATGACGAACATAGGCCAAAAAATGCTGAAACTCCGGCCACGGCTGCTGACGGGTTTGATCGAATTCCGAGGCAATGGCGGAATAAGCTTGTTTCACACTTTCGCTAACATGATGGATGTGATGTTTTTTCATGAAACCATTATAGCAAAAAAATGACATGGTACCGACCGTCATTTCCTAAGCCGGATCAGCCCGCGACTCGATTGGGAATCCGTCCTGGTTCAGCACTTCTATTCAACAAACCTGAAACCAAGAGTGGGCAAAATTGCCTTCCATGCCGCAACGCGCTCATCCCGAGAGGAATCACGCCTACGCAAAACATGATCCCGTGGTAAAGTTGGCATAAGATAGTGATATTCAGGCATATCATGAAATTTTTTACCGAGCGCATTGTGTAAAACACCATCAGGACCAATCATAAAAGTCTTACCGGCTATCTCATTAACATCTGCTGCCAAACGTTGTAAATGAGCAGGATCCAATGCCAAAAGATCCACCCCTCCTCGCATCAATATTCCATTCAATGCTTCACGTAAAGCATGATCCTCAGGTGACAAATAGTGTGTCATTAAATGTGCCCGTTCTTCATCCGAAACAGGAGCGGTTGATACAACATCATCAATTTGCTGACGTGCACTTTGTACCGTAGCCGGAGCAACAGGCATTGTCAGATCTTCCTCTGGAAATGAAGGTTTAGGAGACATAAGTGATTGATTTAAAGATGTAATCTGACGACTGCGCACTGTAGCACTGCACACTGTAGCACTGAACACTAGTATTGTTTCCAAAAAGTAATTTCATGTATAGTGGCGGGAGAGCTTGTCGTCAGCGTCTTGCCTTGAGAATTTCCAAACGATTTTCGTCTCAGCAAGGTTTCGATTGTTCTGCCATGCAAGAAGCTCGGATTTAAGCAGTTTTTCTGAGGGGATTCTTCGGTTCAGACACTGTCTATCCATAATGCCAATCTCGATTTCCGCCATGTTCAGCCAACTGGCATGTTTTGGTGTGTAATGAAATTGTATCTTTGATAAAATTCTTTCTGCCTCTTCGGTACCAAATGTTTCATAAAAAGACTTTGCAAAATGTGTATTGAGATTATCCAGAACCATGTGAATCTGGTCTGCTTCTGTATAATCTTCATCAATTAAATCCTTGATATAGTGTGCAAAATCAGGCTTTTTTCGAGTTTTAGTAACTTTGACTTTACGCTTGCCGGCTAGTGGTTCAACAGAAAGAAAAATATTTCTTGTACCGTGCCTCATGTACTCGTAATCGACTTTTTTTACTTTTCCCTCTATCGAAGGCCGTGAACTGCTGAGGAGCTGCTTGCTTTTCTCATCAAAACAAACGACGGGTTGTCTTGGATTATATGGCTTGTGATAGAGTTCTATGAGTGCATACATTCTTTCTCGGTATTCGGTATTCAGTTTTCCGACACACCACATTTTTTGCTGCCAAGGTTTACTCCCGTTTTTTTTAACAAGAGATGGATAGAGGATTTTCCTATTTTTTTCTCCGTATTCTTTTTGAGAAGATCCAGTGTCCATCTGGCTCTTCCTTCAGGAGGTGCAGAGCATGCTAATGCCACTAACTCGGTTTCATCAGTGGTACTTATTTCCCGAGGTCTTCCTGAGCGCTTTTCTCCAAAAATACACTTATCTAAGCCTTTTTCGCAGTAATTTCTTCGAATATTGCAAATGGCTCTGACTGTTATTCCCAGCATATCAGATATTGTCTCGTCTATTATCCCTTTATCACTAAAAAAAAGCACTTGCGCTCGGTTTCTTACTGAGGCAGGACGACTTCCCGTATGTAATATTCCCCTGAGACTCTTTTTTTCCTTCTTAGACAATTTGATAGTATGTTTTTTCATGGTTTTTAGGTTAGGAGCTAACGCTCCTAACTTTATCACGTGAAATTATTTATTGGAAGAGGTACTAGTTAATAGTCGTTCCGATATAAAAGAACGGCATCATCACAGCAAGCAGTATAGTACCCACCAAAAGCGCGACAATCATGATCATCATCGGCTCAACCACAGTGGAGATATTTTTGAGTTTGTAGTTGATGCTTTTGTGATAATTTTGACGCAATTTAAAAAGCATTTCATCCATCGTACCCGTGGTTTCCCCGATATGAATGAGCTGAGCGAATTGAAGTGGAAAGAGTTTATCCTCTTTAAAACTTTTGCTTTCAATGTCTTTAAGACCCATCATTTCACTCACAGTACGCCCCATGATCACCCCATGGTAAATTTGTCCCAGAGCACGTTGATAATGAAAATTCCCGACCGTTTTTTCGGTGATCTGAAACGCGTCGCTGATGAGAACACCGCTCCTTAAAAGCATTCCCATATTGGAAGCGATGATCATCAGGTTTTTTTCTTTGGAAATTTTGCCGAACATGGGGATGATGCTCACAAAATTCTCCATCGAAAGCTTTCCGAAACGGGTTTTGGTGATGATGAAAAACAGGGAAAAAATAGCACCCCCGATAGAAGCAAGAAGCAACGGCCATTGATCGCGAAGAAACCCGCTGATATTGATGACCATTTGCGTAATGGCGGGCAATTGAACGCGAGCCTGCTCATACATCATGGCCACGCGGGGGATCACAAACACCATCATGCCGACAACCAGAGTGACGGCAAGAATGATAAGGATAAGGGGATAAAACATGGCCCCCGTGACCTTGCGCAAAAAATCCTGATGGTCGTCCATTTCCTGAACGATTTCCGTGAGTACCACTTTTAAATTTCCACTTTTCTCACCGGCTTCAATCAGAGCCGCCTGCATGGAAGGGAAAATATGGGGGAAAAGTCCCATCGCTTCCGCGAGCCCCATACCGGCATTGATGTGATGGATCATTTCAGCATAAAGCTTTTTGACCGTTTGATTCCGGGATTGAGCGCGAACCAAATTCAGGGAATCGATCAACGTCACTCCTGAACTGATCAATGTTGCCATCTGATCAAAGAAAAACAGGCGATCTTTGGAAGAAAGTCGAAGCATTCTTAAGCCGAATGATAAAGCGGGACGCCCCTCTTTTTTATCTGCTTTAGGGCTATTCTGCGAACTATCCAAGGAGGGTGGAGCGGAATTAGTGGCAGGAGAAGGAACGGGAACAGCGGAGGGAGTATAAATAAGAGGGGGTTGTTTTTTAGGGTGTCGTTTAAAAATTTTGTCAAAAAATAATTCCGTATCCAGACGAAAGTCATAAAGCATATCCCGACATTTACCAAAAATTCCGGCCATAAAATAAATTATTGAATAATGAGGGTTTCTCCCGATGCTTCACCGTTCTTTTTGACGGGCAAAGTAACGGAATCGGCCGACAAAACGTCATCGATGTAAAGACTTCTTTTGGCATAAGGAGCCTCTATTGTTAAATCAACGGTCTTTCCATTTAAATCCAAAGAAAATAAGGTGTTAAGATGATCACGATTGATGTTGAAATGGCTAAACTGGAGAATCGGGGAAACCTGATCCCCGCCAGTGAGCTGATAGGCCCAATCCGATTCGCGCGAACCTTCAAAATTCACACACAAAGAAGGAAAAGCGGGAAGTGTAGTGACTTCAATCAACCGTCCGGATTCATCTTTTTTGAGTAAGGTTCCGGAATCAGTAGTATCGAGATTATACCCCTCAGCGGAATCCAACGTGCAAGTGCCGGATAAATCGAGGGAAAGATCAGCGGAAGCGGGTGTTTTTTCCAACACAAGATAGTTTTCCAAAAAATGAATCTTGATCGCCTGATAATCACCTCGAAGTACTTCGAGTTCCGATCGTTTGACCAAATCACTGATCACTCCCGAAACCTCTTTGGCACGCATGTTTTCACCAAAAAGAGCAAACCCCACAAAAGAAGAGGCACTGAAAATAGCGATAATGCCCACCACAACGATGAGTTCAATCAAGCTGAAGCCGGATGATTTGCGATTACCGGGGGTCAAATGTCAAAAGTTTAGATGTAAAATTTGCGATGGAGGATGGTTCTTACAAATCCATTCGGATTTTTCAGAAATGGCAATAATTTCAGAGGCAAAGGAGATATAAAAACTCGATTCAAATTATTTATGACATCATGCGCAAAGCCTCCTGAATGGAGATATCGCCCGTTGCCACCTTAAAAAGAGCGTCCTTACGAAGCAAAATCATACCTTCATTCACGGCCTGTTTTTCGATCATGGCGGCGGAAGCGTCACTAATGATCATCTCCTCAATCGCCGGAGACATCTCAAGAACTTCAAAAAGACCGATACGTCCGCTATAACCGATATTGTGACAAGCCTCACACCCCTTCGCTTCGTAAATGAAAGCGTTCGCGGGATCGATCCCCCCCTCTTTGAACAATTCGTAATATTTTTTGGGAACCGGCTGAGCCTGACGACAGTTATTGCACAATTTACGAGCCAAACGCTGAGAAATAATCAGTTTTACCGCGTCCGTGATCAGAAAGCGGTCGATTTTCATATTGAGCAGGCGCTGAATGGTGCCTACGGCGGAATTGGTATGGAGTGTGGAAAAAACCAAATGCCCGGTCAACGCCGACTCGATAGCAAGAGAAGCGGTTTTTTGATCACGAATTTCCCCCACCATGATGATGTCCGGATCCTGACGAACCAAGGTACGCAATCCATCCGGAAAATCAAAACCGATATCCACATTGATCTGACTCTGAGTCACGTTATTGATTTTGTACTCAATAGGATCTTCCAGGGTGGAAATGTTATATTCCTCCGCGTCAAAAGTGGAAACCATCGAAAAAAGCGAGGTGGATTTACCACTACCGGTAGGCCCCACCGTCAAAATCATACCGTAAGTGTCTTTCAGATGTTTTTCCACTTTCAAAAGAATATTCGGGAGCATCCCCAGATCGCGCAACGTGACCATGTGAGGGTTCTTTCGGAGAAGACGAATGACCACTTTTTCACCATGATTGGTAGGAAGAATCGAAACACGCAAGTCGACCTCTTCATTTCCTTCGCTGAGCACAAAATTACTCTTACCATCTTGTGGCAAGCGATGTTCATCGATTTTAAGCCCGGAAATAATTTTGATACGGGCGATGATGGGGTGATGATAGATCTTCTCGAAAGTTTTATGATGAATCATTGCCCCGTCCACACGAAAATAGACCTCAAATTCTTCCTCTTTTGGCTTAAAATGAACATCACTCGCGCGTTGTTCAAGTGCTGTCGTAAAAATTTCATCCACCAAACCCGGAATGGCATCTTCATCAAACGCCTGAGGATCAAGGGCTACACCGCTGGTTTTTTGCAAAGCATCGAGTAAAGACATAACAAACAATTCATTAAAATAATCATTATATTATAGCAAATTTAAGCCAAAAAATCAATGGTTATTCCGGCGCGACCACGGAGTATAAACAACGCAGTAAAAAACAGACATTGCGATATATATTCCAATTGTAAAAGTACCCCCTCTGCGCTCCCCCTAATTGGGGGAGTATTTTAAAAACCCCTCCTTATAGGAGGGGTGCAGAGGTGGTACTTTTACAGGAAAGCATCCTCGTGCCGGAGCATTCCTCAGCTCAATTGAGGATCTGTCCTGGTTCGGCAGGAAAGTATTTGACCTGCCTGCGTGACATCCCAAACAAAAATTGCTAAAATCAGACCAAATCGAAAACAAAAAAATGAAGAACAAGCCAAGCTCCAAACAAAAACACATCATCACCAGCGGATTTTCACTCGTGGAAGTGCTGTTCACCATGGTTTTTTTGGTGGTCATTGTTTTTGGAGTGCTCAAGTTGGAAACCGGCAATTTTAGTCTGGGAAACGCGCAGAATACGGAAACACGGGCCTACCTGTGGGCCGATCAGGGCATAGCGATCGCGGAAACATTAAAAGATACTTTTTGTGATGCAGGTTGCACAAAAAGCATCGCTTTCGCAGGGAATGCCTACAGCCTGGGTGATGTTCCGGAAACACTGGATGATCTTTTTGTAAGAACACTCAAAATAGAACCCCTGGGAATAGAAGAAGGAGTAATCAAGATCAATGCCCTTGCGCTAAGCGCCTATCGCGTCACCGCGCAAATCGACTGGGAAGACAACATGGGCACACATCATGCGGAAGTAAAACGCGTCATTTACTAAAACAACCGGTAAACAATAAAAAATATTTTTGTGCCAATTTCCAATTTCTAATTTCAGACGAACCGTGATCAAACTACCAAAAAAAATAAAGGTTAAAAAAAACGGGTTTTCACTCGTTGAACTCATCATCGCAACCGGTATGGCGGCATTGATCATGATGGGGATGAGCGTGTTTTTTTCCGGCACACTCAAAAACACTTTTTCGGCACAAAAACAAGTGACCGAAAATCAATCTCAATTTGTCACCGGCGTCATCGTACGGGAAAAATTTTTAGAGCTACAAAGTGTACTGAATAATTTTACAGTAAACCAAAGCTATATTGTCGCCTTAAACAAAACCAAAGCCAATCAACTGCCTTTCACTTACATCGGCACGGCGAATGTGGGTGGTAAAACACGCCTCGTATTCAAAGACGCGTTCGCCTTTGGTGAAGTGGCGTCGATAGGAATTTCACAGCAATGCGGCAATCCGGGAAGCGGCACCATCCTCAACTGTGCAAGCAATGCAAGTACCGTCAACGGCATTCCCAAAAACTTTGCCGGATTCACCAAAAAAGGAAATGACTACTACATAGCCATTCCCGATCAAAATAAAATCCTGACATGTGTTGGCGGAGGAGGAACGTATTGTACACCCGGAAACTCGATCATTTCGGACGACACATTAAATCAGCCAATGGATGTGGAAACGGACGGCACCAACCTGTTCATAAGTGATGCGGGCAATGGCCGTGTGGTGCAAGTGGATGGAAGTGGAACAATGACGGTATTGGCAAAAAACCTGAAATTCCCCACAGGCCTCGCCTATTACAAAAAAAAGGATAGTGGACATGAATTTTTGTTTGTAGCCGATAGTTTTGACAACAAAATCAAAAAAATCGATTTGGGAAATATAGACGAAGATACGGAGCCGGAAGTGATTGTCGGAATGGGGAGTGAAACCACCTGCCAAGGGAGCGCCAAATACTGCGCCCTTAATTTTCCGACCGGACTTTTTGTGATCAACGTCCCGAACCCAATCAATCCACAAGACTCACAAATTGACCTTTACATCGCCGACAGCGGAAATAACCGGATTTTAAAGGTAAAAGACCCCGGCAAACCGGACACGATGACTTTTAAATTCAAAACAGGGGCAACTAACGAACCTCTTAAAAAAATAGTCTTGTCATTTCCGGAAGGGATAGATGCAAGTCAGGCGAAATTGGATAGCATCGAAAGCTCATCAAATACCCTGAATTTAGAGGGAGAATGGGTTGCCTCGGCTCATTCATTGGAATACCAGTTGTTCACCAAATTAACGGAAGACACCCTAATCACTAATGCGTGTAAAGCCCCGTGCGTACCAACAAAGAATAAAATCCGTGTCATGAATCCGCTTTTGTTCAATAGCACCTTTAAAAAAATCCAGATAAGTACCGATGCCGACAATGACTTTATTGTGAATAAAAAAGAGGGAGGAGGAGAAATCATC
>Ga0210006_1002201_pt1 | contig 12945 bp, 10 predicted proteins | sample CryGey02umfilter_2_FD_185452 | JGI IMG/M metagenome (GOLD analysis project Ga0210006, IMG submission 185452) | Groundwater microbial communities from aquifer in Utah, USA - Crystal Geyser 4/10/14 0.2 um filter (SPAdes) (version 3) | ecosystem: Environmental > Aquatic > Deep subsurface >... | reverse complement strand
GACAGCAACAGGTTGGATCTTAAGCGAAAATTCATTAACTTTCACTCTTACCTCTTTTGCCCCTCCTTCTCCTCCCCACCTTGATTCCTTATCTCCTACCAAAGGACCGCCGGAGACAATTCTTACAATTAATGGTCGTAATTTCAACCCGGATAAAACAATAGTCTATCTTAGATATAATAGAGATGTTCAGTACAGCCCTACTACTATTAGCGAGACCCAGCTAACTATTGATCTTGCTCACCCCCCAGGATACGTTGGGGGATACACATTGGATGCAGGCTTGTGGACCATTGAGGTTTTCTCTAGAGTTTTTTCTGCTGAGGCAGGTAAAGAAGTATGGGCCTGCGACAACACATTGACTTTTGAGGTTACAGGCGAAAAACCCCCTAGTGACGGTGGTACTCCTCCCGATGGTACTCCTCCCGGTGGTACTCCATCTTGCCCAATCTGTCCGGAAGATCAAAGAGGGGGATTGGTGCCTTGCGGACGAAGTTGCGATAATCCAGAGACAGAAGATTGGAATGAATGCGACCCCTGTACCTTTTGTCATTTATTTTTAATGTTCAATATAATAATTAAATTCGTAATGTCTAAATTGGTTCCCATTTTGGCAGTTTTAATGTTAATAATTGGAGGGATAATGTATTTTTTTGCCGGAGCCAGCCCCCAGGCCCTATCTCAAGCTAAATCGATTATCACTTCTGTCGCCATAGGATTGGCTATCATTTTCTGCGCCTGGATAATTATCAACACTGTTTTAGTTCAAAGCGGGATAGTTAAAGCCGAATCTATTTTTAAAATGGTACGAAATTAGCTGCGAAGTAAAATAGCTGTCCATACACAAACTTTCTAAAAAAGTTTGTGTCGGGTTGCAGCTCAATCGGCAGCAGCAGATCCTTTTTAAAAATAAGATTCCAAGTGTGCCCCATACCCTTTCTGCCCCCGTAGCTCAATCGGCAGCAGCAGATCCCTCTTAAGGATAAGGTTCTCGGTTCGACTCCGAGCGGGGGCATAAAGCGAGAAATTACGAGACCCGGACTCGTTGATGAAGCCGGGTCTCGCAATTTCTATTTGCTTTAAAATCTTTAGCGGGGTAAAATAAGGATAGAGAAATTATTTTTGGTTTTTGATATTTAATTTTTGATTTTTAGTTATGCTGCCTAAAGTAAAAACGCCGACTCAAAAATTGAAAAATTATAAATATCTAATCCAGACATTGTCTGGACAATTTGAGGAAATTGAAAAATTATCCCGTCCCTTGAAAGATTTAAAAGTTAATTTAGTAAATTCTACTCCCCGGGGCGGCGGAGTGGCTGAAATTTTAAAAAGTTTGGTTCCGTTAATGAAAGGGGTAGGACTGAAGGCAAGCTGGTACACAATTCCTCCCCGAGAAGATTTTTTTAAAATTACTAAAGAAATCCATAATGCCCTTCAGGGCAAGTCTTATGATTTTCCCTTTTCCCACCGGAAAAAATACTTGAGACACATTGAAAGGAGCGCTCAATTAATGAAAGACATGAAAGCTGATATCTGGGTGGTTCACGATCCCCAGCCGGCCGGAGTTATTCAATTTTTGCCTCACTTTCATCCCTCGATTTGCCGGCTCCATATTGATTTAACTTCGTCAAACTTAGAAGTTTGGAAGTTTATGGCCGGATTTTTAGAAATGTATGACAGAGTAATTTTAAGTTCAAAAGAATATGTTAAACCGGAAATAAGGAAAAAGGCAGTAATTATTCCTCCGGCCATCGATCCCCTATCTCCCAAAAATATACCCTTAGGATTAAGAGCTTCAAAAGAAATTTTAAAAAATTATGGAATTTCGCCTCATAAACCTCTTATCTCTCAGGTTTCTCGATTTGACCCCTGGAAAGATCCTTTGGGAGTGATTAAGGCTTATCAAATTGCTAAAAAGAAAATTCCCGATTTACAATTAGTTTTGGTGGGATTCTTTTTGGCCAGAGATGATCCGGAAGCAATGAAGGTTTATGTCGGGGTCAAAAAAGAAGCAGAAAAAGACCCGGATATTTTTCTTTTTGCCGACCCTCATTATCTGGGAAGTTTAAAGATTCATGTTTTTGTCAATGCCGTCCAGACAGCTTCTGATATAATTTTACAGAAATCAATCAGAGAAGGTTTTGGTTTAACCTGTGCCGAGGCAATGTGGAAAAGAAAAGCAGTAATTGGGGGAAATGCAGGAGGAATAAAAATTCAAATTAAAGACGGCCAAAATGGTTTTTTGGTCTCAAGCCCGGTCCAGGCAGCAGAAAAAATTGTAAAGTTAATTCAAAATCCCAAACTCTGTCAGAGTTTGGGGGAAAATGCCCATCAAACCGTAAAAGAGAAGTTTTTAATGCCCCGGCTTTTAAGGGACTATTTAAAATTATTTAGAAAGCTGATTTTAAAAGAAAATAAAGAAGAACAAAGAAATAAAGAAATAATGGGCATTCTTGCCTCATATTAATCCTAAAAATATGTCAACTCCTGAAGACTACGACCCATCGGCCACCTGCTCCCTTCAGGACTCAATTCTACAAATAGTATGTTAACCCCAACAGAAAAACAGGCTATTATTAAAAAATATGAATTACATCAGGTCGATACTGGTTCCCCAGAGATACAGATTGCTTTGCTTTGCGAGGAAATCAGAAGACTGCTTTTGCATTTTAAAAAACATCCCAAAGATTTTCATTCAAAACGCGGACTTTTAAAAATGGTAGCCAGGAGAAGAAAACTTTTAAATTACTTAAAAGAAAAAAATGCCAGAAGATACAACAATATTGTGAAAAAGCTCAGCCTAAAAAAATAAAAATATAAAAATATAAAACAGATTCTTTAATTTTTTAAAATTTTAATTTTTTAAGTTTTTAAAATAATGGTTATTAAACATATCGGACAAAGGGTAGCAGTTTTGATTGACGTTCAAAATCTCTATCATTCGGCTAAAAATTTATATCAGGCTCGGGTTAATTTCAGAGAAATTTTAAAATTGGCCGTAAGTCAGAGAAGTTTAATCCGGGCATTTGCTTATGTGGTTAAAACCAAAACTGGAGAAGAGAAACCTTTTTTTGAAGCTCTAACCAAATTGGGGATTGAAACCAGGGTTAGAGATTTACAGGAATTTTACGGCGGTTTAAAAAAAGCTGATTGGGATGTCGGCATTACCGTTGATGCTATAAGAATTGCTCCAAGTGTTGATACTATTATTTTGTCTTCGGGAGACGGCGACTTTCTTCAGTTAGTTGAATATTTAAAAAATCAAGGAAAGAGAGTAGAAGTTATCGCCTTTGGAAAATCAGCTTCGACTAAATTAAAAGAGACAGCTGATGAGTTTATTGATTTAGGAGAAAGTCCGGAAAAATATCTACTAAAAAAGTAAGAGTATAATCCGAATACTAAGAGTGTTGAACAATTATTTTTCAGCGTAATTTCAGCGTATAGTTCACCCCGTTAGAAATTCCAAAATTTAAAGGGATTTCTATTATTCAAGGATTCCACCAGAAAATTCTAAAATTTCTAATGGGGTTCTGCGTAGTTCAGCGATAAAACCATGTTTAGGCTGAATAACGCCGATATCTACGCCGAACAACGTTGAATTATTCAACGGTCTCATTTTATTCATAGATTTGCATTATTTTTATGAAATTTAGTTTAGAACTTGGCGGTAAAGACCTCCAGGTAGAAATCAAAAACTTGGCCGAACATGCCAACGGCTCTTGTTGGATTAGGTACGGAGATACCGTGGTTTTAGCTACGGCAGTAATGGGAGAAGAGGGAGAGGAAAAAGATTTTTTTCCTTTAACTGTGGAGTATCAAGAGAGATTTTATGCTGCCGGAAAAATTTTAGGCTCAAGATTTATTAGAAGAGAAAGCCGACCTTCGGATGAAGCAATCTTAACTTCCAGATTGATTGACAGAGCAATCCGACCAAGGTTTCCAGAAAATTTAAAAAGAGAGATCCAGGTTATCATAACCTGTCTCTCCTGGGACAGAGAAAACGACCCCGACATTCCCGGACTTATTGCTACTTCCATATCCCTGGGCATTTCTGATATTCCCTGGCAAGGCCCGATAGCGGCTTTAAGAGTAGGGAATTCAGAAGCTCACAAAAGCCCCGAAGGAAAGCCTTCGACTTCCTACAGGGCAAGTCCAGAATTTATTTTAAATCCCACCTACGAACAAAGAGAGAAAAGTAATTTAGATTTAGCTCTAACCGCTGTTCCCCAGGATTTAGGGGAAAAAAATGGCGCCTTGATTAATATGATTGAGGCTGAGGGACAAGAAGTTCAAGAAGAAATTGTTTTGAAAGCAGTTGAATTTTCCAAACCCTATTTTAAAAAACTGATTGAATTTCAAAACCAGATTATAAAAAAGGTAGGGAAGAAAAAAATTGACTTACCGGAACCTTCTTCCGATTTAGAATTAGAATCTGAAATTAAAGAATTTTTAGGAGATAGATTAGAAAAAGTCCTGTATGAAAAATCGGAAATGGATACTGCTGATAAGCTAAGGAAGGAATTAGCTTATTTTATTGCAGAAAAGTATCCGGGAATGGGAAAAACCAAACCGGCCCTAGATTTCTTTGAAAAAGAAATAGAAAGATTAATTCATGAGAATATTATTAAATTTGAAAAAAGACCAGACGGAAGAAAATTAGACGAGATAAGAGAAATCTCTTGTGAAGTTGGCGTTTTGCCCAGAACCCACGGCTCCGGCCTTTTTCAAAGAGGAGAAACAAAATCTCTTTCAATTTTAACCTTAGGAGCGCCGGGAGATGTCAAATTATTGGAAGGAATGGAATTTATCGGCAAAAAAAGATTTATGCACCATTACAATTTTCCTCCCTATTGTTCGGGAGAAATCAAACCCTTGCGGGGACCTGGCCGAAGAGAAATTGGCCATGGAATGCTGGTAGAAAAAGCTTTAATGGGGCTTTGCCCAAACTTCGAAGAGTTTCCATACACCTTAAGAATCGTTTCCGAAATTCTTTCTTCTAACGGTTCAACCAGCATGGCTTCAGTTTCCAGCTCATCTTTAGCTTTAATGGATGCCGGGGTGCCAATAAAAAATCCCTGCGCCGGAATTGCCCTGGGTTTAATGCAAAACGATAAAGGGAATTACAAAATCTTAACCGATATTCAGGGACCAGAAGACCATCACGGAGATATGGATTTTAAAATTGCCGGAACCAAAAATGGAATTACGGCAATTCAGATGGATGTTAAAATCAGGGGAATTGATGAAAAGATTTTAAAAGAAACATTAGAAAGAGGAAAAAGGGCCCGACTTCAAATTTTAAATAAAATAGAGAAAACAATTCAAAAGCCAAGACCGGAGTTATCCCCCTGGGCTCCCAGGGTTTATATTATTCAAATTAAACCGGAAAAAATTCGAGAAGTGATTGGGCCGGGAGGAAAAATAATCAATGAAATCATTGAAGAATGCGGAGTTTCAATTAATGTTGAGGATTCGGGTCAAGTTTTCGTCACCGCCGAAAAAGAAGAAGGGGCTAAAAAAGCGGTCTCCTGGATAAAAAACATTACCAGAGAAATCGAGGTGGGAGAAATTTTTCAGGGAAAAGTAAAAAGAATAATGAATTTTGGAGCTTTTGTAGAATTAATTCCGGGCCAGGAAGGCCTGGTTCACATTTCCCAACTTGCCCCTTTTCGAGTTGAGAAAGTAGAAGACATAGTAAAAATAGGAGATATTGTTCCGGTCAAAGTAATATCCATAGATGAACAGGGTCGGATAAATCTCTCAATTAAAGAAGCTAAACATGCCAGAAGAAACAACTCCTTTTAGAAAAATAAAAATACCCAAAGAAAAGATTAAAACCATGCAAAAAGACATTGCTGGACTTAAAGCTCTCGGCCAAAATTTGAGCCCCACCACCCCGCCAGCCGCAGAAAAACCGCCAGTTAAAAGAGAATTTAAAGAAGAAATTGAAGAGGCGAAAAGAAGAGCCGAAGAATTCCGGATGAAAGCAATAGAAGAAGAAAAAAGAAGAGAGGAAGAAGTAAAAAGAATTGCCGAAGAGAAAAGGAAGGCCGAGGAGGCAAGAAGGGAAAGGGAGAGAGAGGCAAAAAGAATTGCCGAAGAGAAAAAGAGAGTAATAGAAGAAGCCAGGAGAAAGGTTGAAGAACAAAGGCTAAAAGCCGAGGAAATTAAAAGAGAAGTGGAACAAGCCTCTAAAAGAAAAAAAATTGAGAGAGAAATTGAAAAGCAGGCAGAGGAAATAAGAAAGGCGGCGGAGGAAGAGGCAAGAAAAGCAATGGAGGAGGAAAGGAAGAAAATTGAAAGAGAAGAGGTAAAAAAAATAGAAGAAGAAAAGAAGAAAAAGGGAGTGACCAAAAAATTAGCCGAAGAAGAAAAAAGAAAAATAATCGAAGAAAGAGCAAGAAAAGCAGAAGAGGTAGGAGAAGAAAAAAAACTGGCAGAAGAGAAAAAATTAACCCCGGAGGAAGAAAAACAGGAAATAAAAAAAGAGTTGGGAACCTTCCCCGAAAAAAAACAACCCTTAGAAACCATAAAAAATTCTTTTAATTTAAAATTGGCTCAGGTTGAGAAAAACCTCGAAGATCTCTCACACAAAGAAGTGAAAATAGAGAAAAGAGTAAAGCTGATTCGGGGGAAAGAAGAAGAGCTAGAAAGGGCTGAAAAAAGAGATTTGAAAAAAGAAAAAGAGGTTGAAAAAGAAAGGTGGAAGTTAGAAGAACTTAGAAAGGAGGTTGAAAATAGCAGGTGGTCCCTGGAAGAAGAGAGAGAAAAAACCGAGAAATCGCTCAAAGAAATAAACAAAGATTATCAAAAGATTTTAGACCGGGAACAAAATTTTAAAAAGAGGTTAGAAGAAATTTTAATTATTCAGGAAATCTCGAAATTAAAAGAGGAGAAGGAAAGACTCCAAAAAGAAATTGAAAAATTCGAAGAAATAAAAAAACCAATCGGATTGAAAAAAGTTTCCTTGGTTAAAAAAATGGGGGACCTTCGAGAAGTCTTAGGGGAAATCTTAGAAAAAGAAAACCAAATAGAAGAAAAAATAAAATTTATCGAAGAAAAAGAGAAATTGACCGCAGAGCCATTTAAAAAAAGAGCTATAGAAAAAGAAAGAAGAAAACTGGAAGACGAGCAAAGAAAATCAGAAACAGAAAAATGGAGCATGGAAGGTTTAATTGATAAAGTAGAAAATGAAATTAGACTAACCGACTCGGAATATCAAAGAATTCTAAACCAAAAAGAGAGAATAAGACAAAGAATAAAAGAAATAGATGCAAAAATAATGGGCGGAAAAGTAATAAAAGAAGAGGAAGAAAAACCAATTATCTGTCCCTCTTGTGGAACCGAAAATAAACCGGGACTAAAATATTGTACACGGTGTGGAACACCGCTAAAACTATGAAAATTTGTCCATACTGCCGGCAAGAGGTATTAGGGGAAGATAAGTTTTGTGGTTGGTGTGGCAAAAAATTACCCGGAGAACCCTCTGAAGAAGAAAGAAAAATTGTAGAAAAAATAAGAGAAGAGGCAAGAAAAGAGGATCTAAAAAGAAAAAAAATTAGGGAAAGAGAAAGAGAGGAAAAAATGGTAAAACTGATAAAAGAAAGGGCTGAAGAAGAGGTTAAGGAAATAGAAAAAGTTAAATCAAAACGAGAACAAATTATAGAAAAATTAACCGAAGTTCCTTCCGGAGAAGAAGAAAGAAGGGAAGAATTTTTGAAAATGTTAGGAATGAAAAAGAAACCCGAGTTAAAGGCAAAGATGCCTTCCCCTCTAAAAATAAAAGAAAAAGAGGTAATTTTTAGACCGGTTCCGGTAGCTAAACCTTCTAATTTTGAGAAAATATGGATTAGGACGATAATTCTAATTTTAGTTTTATCAGTACTATCCGGCATCCTGATTTTTGGATTAGATATCTTAAAATTGAAAGAAAAACCGGTTCCGCCTCCGGCTGGAGGAACTACTACTGAAGGAATTTTACCTCCAGGAGAAAAACCTCCGGAAGAATTAATCATTCCCCTCTCTTTGCTCCAGACCCAAGAGAGCATCACCTTAGAAATTCCCTCGTTAGATAAACTTCCTCTTTTTTTCTCAGATTTCCTTAAATCAGGTCTAAAAGAAAAAGTTTTCACCAGAATTTTAATCAAGAATTTGGAAGAAAATAAAATAGTAGACCTGGAAGATTTTCTAAAGACAATAAAGGTAACCGCTCCCGCATCCTTTTATCAGACTTTAAAACCGGATTTTACTTTATTTATTTATTCTCCTCAAACCTTGCAAATAGGATTTATAGCTGAAATAAAAGAAAATAAGAAGGAGGAGCTTAAAAACCTCCTATCCTCTTGGGAAAAAGAAATGCAGGCAGATTTTGAACCTTTATTCGTTTTGTTTGGTAAAGAAAAATTAATGGTTGCCCATCCTTTTATAGACCGAATCTATCTGGGAGAAAACTTTAGATACACCACTTTTTATCAAGAAAGTTTTGGAATGTGTTATGGCACACTTAAAGACCGTTACTTTATCTTCACTACTTCGGGAGAAACAATGTTAAGGTTGATTGAATATAAGGCTGAATTGACAAAAGATTTAAAGGAGGGGGATAGGGAAACTGAAGTAGAAATTTTACAAACCTGGTTAGCCAATGATCCAAAAATTTATCCCGAAGGCTTGGTTACCGGTAACTTTGGGGCCCTAACCAAAAAGGCGGTTGTTCGCTTTCAACAAAAGTTCAGCGAAGATATTTTGAAACCCTGGGGGCTGGTTGAGGGCACCGGAATTGTTGATAAAAGCACCAGAGAAAAACTAAATGAAGTATACAGGCGATAATCATCGAATGTACGAATCTCTTACGAATATACGAATCTCCTATATATTTTATTCGTAAATTCGTACTGATTCGTAAATTCGTTGATGGTTATGAACAAAAAATCACTTCAAGAATTTAAACAAATTTTGGAAGATAAGAAAAAGTCAATCATCAAAGAACTGAAGAGTTTTACTAAGAAAGATTCTAAATTAAAAGATGATTGGGATGCTCAATTTCCTAAATACAACGGGGGGTCCGGAGGGCAAATTTTGGAAGATGCAGCAGACCAGGTGGAAGAATATTCTACCCGGCTCCCAATTGAATATAGTTTGGAACTCAGATTAAAAAATATTAATTTAGCATTAGAGAAAGTGAAAAATGGAAAATACGGAGTTTGCGAGAAATGCGGCAAAAAAATCTCAATTGAAAGACTAAAGGTTTGTCCGGAGGCCAGGTTTTGTATTAACTGCGGAAAGAACCAAGGTTCTGCCTCGCTCAGCTCCGGCAGAACCTTGATTCGCTAATGTATAAATATATAGTCTTGAATTAACAATCTTCTATAAAACTCCTTAACCCAAGAGAGCGGAGAAAAGTTTGTCGCTCTCTTGTTTAATTTTATTTAATTTGCTAAAGTTGCTTTGATATGCCATCAAAAGTATTTTCGGCTGCTATTGTCGGACTTGAGACGCAAGTTATCGAAGTGGAAACTGACGTTTCTTACGGTCTGCGGCATTTTGAAATTGTCGGTCTCCCGGATAAAGCGGTGGAAGAATCCAAAGAAAGAGTAGGGGCGGCAATAAAAAGTTCAGGATTTCAATCTCCTAATCATCAGCCGGTTCGAGTTTTGGTAAGTTTAGCTCCGGCCGATTTGAAAAAAGAAGGTTCTTTGTATGACCTTCCCATTGCCCTGGGATTTTTAATTGCCTCAAAACAAATAAAAATTCGCTCCACCGGACGAATTTTTATTGGAGAGTTGGCTCTGGATGGAAATTTAAGACCGGTAAAGGGGGTTCTTTCTATTGCTTTAGCTGCCAAAAAAAAAGGGTTTAACGAAATAATCTTACCCTGGCCCAATGCTGTCGAAGCGGCTTTAATCAAAGGAATAAAAGCAATTGGCGTAAAGAATCTAAAAGAAACCGTAGAATATTTACAAAACCAGAAAGAAATAGCTCCTCTTGAAATAAGTATCGAAAAATTCTTCCAAAAACCTGATTATCCAGTGGACCTCAGTTGGATTAAAGGCCAAGAATATGCCAAGAGGGCTTTAGAAATTGCCGCAGCAGGTTCGCATAATCTTTTAATGCAAGGTCCGCCGGGAGCAGGAAAAAGTCTCCTATCCAAAACTGTCCCCTCTATTTTACCTGACCTAAATCTCCAAGAAGCGTTAGAGATAACTCAAATTTACAGCATAGCCGGACTTTTACCAAAAGAAAAACCCTTAATTTCAGAGAGGCCATTTCGTTCTCCTCATCATACTTCTTCGGAAGTGGCTTTAATCGGAGGAGGAAATCCTCCCCGTCCGGGAGAGATTACCTTAGCTCATCGAGGAGTCTTGTTTTTAGATGAATTTCCAGAGTTTCACCGAGATGTCTTGGAGAGTCTTCGTCAGCCGCTCGAAGAAGGAAAAATCACTTTATTAAGATCCAAACATTGCTTAACTTTCCCCAGTAGATTTACTTTAATTGCGGCTTCCAATCCTTGTCCTTGCGGTTATTATGGAGATCCGGAAAGAAAATGCAGTTGCCAACCATCCCAAATTGCCATGTATCGCAGAAAACTTTCGGGACCGCTCATTGATCGAATCGATCTTCTGATTTCTGTCCCTCAGCTAAAATATGAAAAATTAACCTCTCCAGACGAAGAAAACTCTAGTTTTAAAATCAGAGAAAAAGTGAAAAGAGCTCGAGAAATTCAGCAAAATAGACTTCAAATAGATGGAATTTTAGTTAATTCAGAAATGCAAATTCCTCAAATAAAAAAATACTGCCAGATAGGCTCAGCCTCACAATCCCTTTTAAGGAAATACGTTGACTCCGGCCGGCTTTCGGCAAGAGGATATCATCGAGTTTTAAAGGTAGCCAGAACCATTGCTGATTTAGAAAATTCAGAAAAGATTTTAGAAGACCACCTCTCCGAAGCTTTAATGTATAGAATCAGAGAAGAATGAACTACCACTGTTTAAAAGTCCTGCGGGATGGCTTCCCGCAGGACTTTTATGTTTTTGAAAAAAAGCGAGAGTTCCCTATTTTTAGGACGGCCGTCTTAAAAATAGGGAAAAAGTAAACAGTGTTTATTTCCAGCTTAAATAACTTCCTACCGAATATTTAATTAGGGGATTTTGCGCCCCTCGAACATCAAAATGTAAATGGCAGCCAGTTGTCCGACCGGTTTGGCCCATATAGCCAATCATCGCTCCTTGAGATACATCTTCGCCAACTTCAACTAAAATTTTAGATAAGTGCCCGTAATAAGTTACAACTCCGTTGGGATGCAAAATTCGGATGAAGTTTCCGCCAATTCCATCCCATCCGGTCCTTTGAATTTCTCCAACAGCGACAGCGTAAATTGGACTGCCACAGTCATTGGCAATATCAATGGCATTATACCAATGAAGTCCCTGACTAACCTTTCCCTTACAGGGAAAAATGAAATAAGAACTACCTAATGGTACGGAAAAAATTTGAGGACTAACCGGCATTTGTCCCCCGGGGATAACCAAAAGATCACCAATATAAATCTTTCCATCTTCGAGAAGGTCGTTAAAGGCAATGATTTCCTCCACTTCTCCCTTATAGGTTTTAGCAATTTGATTCAGGGTATCTCCATTCTTTACCAAATGCATTGCGCCAGAAACCGGCAAAATTATTAGTTTCTGACCCGACTTAATAATGGAATTTTGATTCAAATCATTAGCCCATAAAATAGTATTTAGGGAAATACCAAATTTATCAGAAATCTGCCACAAACTATCTCCTTCCTTGACAATGTACTCTTTAATTTCTTTGTCTCCGGAAACTTCTAATTCGGTTTCGGTCTTCATTGCCAAGATTTGAGAACTGACTGAAAGAGGGGAAGAAAAACCAACCAAGGAGTTGTTTTGAATTAGGCCCGGGTCAGGATGTTCTCTTTGAAAAACTAAAGGCTGTAAAAACAAATCTTCATTGCTCTGGTTTTTGACGGGCTGAGTGCCGATTATTAGATTTTTGGTATAGGGGGCTACAACCTGAGCTGGCTCATTTTTGAAAAGAGGAGAATTAAGGAAAAAAGTTACTAATAAAATTGAAAAGCAAAAGCCCAAACTAAAAAGGGAAAGCTTTTTCCTTTTTTTGAAAGTATCCCAGATTTTTGTCCAAAAATTCCTCATAGATTGACTCTACCCTTAGAATATCAAATAACAAAATTTGGTCAAGTTTCTTTTCCACAACCCATTTTAAGTACTTAATATAAGAACCTGCCTCGCTTCGCTCGGCAGATTCTTGATTCGCTAAGGTATAAATATATAAATCTTGAATTCGGGAATGCGGTGTATAATAAAAGAAATGCTAACTTTTATCAGAACTATCAGATATCTTCTAAAAAAATATAGAACTCATCCCTCAAAAAGACTGGGGCAAAATTTTCTAATTAATGGGGCTATCCTAAAAAAAGTTATTAAGGCGGCGGATCTTCATCCTCAAGACACCGTTTTGGAGATAGGACCCGGAATTGGGGTTTTAACCCAAGGATTGGCTAGGACAGCAAAGAAGGTTATCGCTATCGAAAAAGACCCAAAGATGTGCGAAATTCTAAAAGAAACGCTGAAAAACTTCAAAAATGTTGAAATCATTCAAGCCGATATTTTGAAACTAGACCCTAAACCCTATGCCCTAAAACCTTATAAATTGGTGGCTAACCTTCCTTATTATATCGCAGCTCCGGTAATTAGGAAATTTCTGGAAAGCAAAATCCAACCAAAAAGTATGATTTTGATGGTTCAAAAAGAAGTGGCTCAAAGAATTTGTTCTAAACCACCTGATATGAGTATTTTAGCGGTTTCAATTCAATTTTATGCTAAAACAGAAATTATAAGTTATGTCTCAAAAAAATCCTTTTGGCCCTCCCCTAAAGTCGACTCCGCCATCATTAAAATAATTCCGCGT
>Ga0210006_1002192_pt1 | contig 12966 bp, 9 predicted proteins | sample CryGey02umfilter_2_FD_185452 | JGI IMG/M metagenome (GOLD analysis project Ga0210006, IMG submission 185452) | Groundwater microbial communities from aquifer in Utah, USA - Crystal Geyser 4/10/14 0.2 um filter (SPAdes) (version 3) | ecosystem: Environmental > Aquatic > Deep subsurface >... | reverse complement strand
TTGTGACATCAAAAGTTCCACCGCCAAAGTCGTAAACCAAAACTTTTTCGGGTTTTTTCTTTCCAAATCCATAACAAAGAGCAGCCGCCGTTGGTTCATTAATAATTCTCAAAACCTTAAATCCAGCAATCTCTCCAGCGGTCTTAGTTGCCTTTCTTTGAGAATCGTCAAAATTGGCCGGACAAGTAATCACTACAGCTGTCACTTTTTCACCCAATTTTTCTTCGGCATCTAACTTTATTTTTTGTAAAATCATTGAAGAAATTTCAATTGGGGTATACCATTTATCTCCCATTTTAATTTCCACTCCGCCATCACTTCTTTCCCGAGTTTCGTATGGTAAGCGCTTCAACTCTTTTTGAACTTCTGGGTCGGAAAATCTTCTGCCAATAAATCTTTTGACAGCGAAAATGGTATTTTTGGGATTAGTCACTGCCTGTCTTTTTGCCAAATCCCCAACTAATCTTTCTCCGTTTTTTGCCAATGCCACAATCGAGGGTATTAGCACCTGACCCTCTCGACTTTCTAAACACTTTGGCTCACCTTGAAGAATGCTCGCCATTTTTGAAATTGACGTGCCAAGATCAATGCCTAAAATTTTTGCCATAGATTTATTTTATTTACTTATTTTTACTTTGGCGGGCCTTAATAACCTGCCATTTATTTTATAACCTTTTTGGATTTCTTCAACAATTGTCCTTGGTTCGGCTTCCTTCCCCGCCGTAGCTTTAGCAGGGTCAGACCCTACTTCCTCGACCGCTTCGTGAAAATTAGGATCGAATTTCTGGCCTTGAGATTTGATTTCTTCCACGCCCTGCGATTTTAAGAAATCCAGGAGCTGATTTTTTATCAGCAATAATCCTTTTATATTATCGTCTTTCCTTAGGTCGTCCGGTAATTTCTTCTCAATAATTTCAAAATTATCTAAAATTGGCAAAATTTTCAAGACCAATTCTTCTCCAGCATACTTTAAGAGCTCTCCAATTCTTTCCATCTCTTCTTTTTTATAATTCAAAAAGTCAGCTCGCGAACGCTGCCAGCCAGCTAAATATTCCTCTTTTTGCTTTTGGCACGTTTCTAACTCCCGAGATATATATTCCTCTGAACTTGGCTCCTTTTTGGCCTCCATATCTTTATATTTTAGACAATTTTTTGCCAAAAATCAAGTGCCGAGCCTTTGCTTGCAAAGACGAAGCTGGTAAAATAATATAATATATGCAAAATCTTATCAAACCGAGGTTGGCAATATTGGTAGGCCTTATAGTTGTTCTTGGGATAGCTGTTTTTTTTCGTGTTTGGCAATTAGATTCAATTCCGCCCGGACTTTATCCCGATGAAGCCATTAACGGCAATCAGGCGGTTTCTGAACCGGGCAAAATATTTTATCCGGAAAACAACGGCCGGGAAGGATTGTTTATGAATCTGCTTGCCTTGTCTTTTTCTCTTTTTGGTATCTCGATTTGGTCCTTTAAAATTGTTCCTGCTATCATCGGAATTTTAACGGTTTTAGGATTGTATCTTCTGACAAAAGAGCTGTTTTTAAAACGGGGCGAGAATGTTTCCTGTGCCATTGCCCTGCTTTCAAGTTTTTTCCTTGCCACTTCTTTCTGGCATGTGAATTTCTCAAGGATTGATTTCAGGGCAATTTTAGTTCCTTTTGTTTTGGTTTTCTTATTTTATTTTTTGTTTAGAGGGTTTAGAACCCGGAAATTTTTAGATTTTGCAATCGCCGGATTGTTCTTTGGTTTAGGTTTCCACACCTATATCTCTTTTCGAGTGGCCGCCTTATTGATAATTATAATCTTGTTATTTCAAAGAAAATTCCTTCCTCAAATTGCCTGTTTTTTAATTTTGGCTTTTCTGGTTGCTCTGCCTATCGGAGTTTATTTTCTCCAAAATCCCCAAGATTTTATCAGCCGGGCTGGCGGAATCTCAATCTTTGCTCAACCCAGCCCGATTAAAGCCCTGGGAGAAAGTCTGATAAAACACTTAGCAATGTTCAATTTTTATGGCGATCCCAATTGGCGCCATAATTTTTCTGCCTCTCCCCAACTTTGTTTTTTAGTGGGAATACTGTTTTTAATAGGGCTATTCATTTCAATTAAGCAAATAAAGAAATCTCTCAGCTATTTATTATTGGTTTTGTGGTTCTTTATTATGCTTTTGCCAGCTGTTTTAACTGCCGAAGGCATTCCCCACGCCCTAAGAGCGATTGGCGTTATTCCGGTAGTATACATTTTTGCCGGCTTGGGCGGTTGGTATAGCTACCAATGGATAAGCCAAAAAAATAAAAAGGTAATTTTATCTATTGGCTGTATCTTTTTTGTAATAGTGGGCTTTGTCCAGTTCAGCAGATATTTTATTCAATGGGCCAATCGCCCCGAAGTCAAAGCAGCTTTTGCTAGGGATTATGTTGAAATCGGCAATTATCTAAATTCCCTGCCTCCAGAAACTCAAAAATATGTCATAGTAAATCAATCTGGCGTATTGGTTGACGGCATTCCCATGCCAGCTCAAACTGTGATGTTTATTGAAAGAACGAAATATGGAAAACCCGAGGCAGTCTATTTATTGCCGGAAAATTTAAATCAAATTAAAATTAAGGAAAAAACAGTTATTGTGCTAATGAAATACGAGGAGGGGTTATTCCAAGAACTGGAGCTGAAATTTCCCGGTGGAGAAATTCAAGAAGTAAAGGGGATAAAATCATATGTCAAATAAATTAGGCGAGGAACTTCGTTCATCTTCACCCTTCGCTAAAGCTCGGGTAACCAATGTCATCGCTGCTTTCCTTTTGTTGTTGATGTTTGCCTTGGCTGTAACCAGTATGGCTGGCGATTCTGCCACTATGGATGAGGTGGCACACTTGCCAGCCGGCTACAGTTATTTAACCCAGAAAGATATGCGGCTAAACCCCGAACATCCACCTTTGATAAAGGACTTGGCGGCTGCCCCTTTGCTTTTCATCCAAGGAATAAAATTTCCTTCAGAAATTAAAGACTGGAAAGAAGATATCAATGGTCAGTGGGAATTCGGTTATAATTTTCTCTACAAAACCGGTAATCCGGCAGATAAAATGATTTTCTGGGGAAGAATTCCAATGGTTTTGATTTTAATTCTGCTGGGATTTTATGTTTTTAAGTGGGCAAGGGAACTATTTGGGAATAAAGCTGGCCTTTTGGCCTTATTTTTCTTTTCTTTCTCTCCCACTTTTTTAGCTCATGGCAGATTGGTTACTACCGACGTGGGAGCAGCAGCTGGCGCTTTTATAGCCGTTTATTATTTCATTAAGTTCTTAAAAAATCCTGGCAAGCGGAACATTATTATTGCTGGCGTTGCCTTTGGCGCAGCCATGCTTTGTAAGTTTTCTTTAGTTTTACTGGTACCCTTTTTCGCCTTAATAACTCTTGCTTGGGCTTGTTTTTGTTCTGAAACTAAACCGAGAATAAAAACTGTTTTTAAATATATTGGCTTAGCTCTTTTGGTCGGGATAATCGGAATGGTTTTGATCTGGCCGGTCTATCAATACCATGTCTGGAATTATCCTGCCGAACGACAAGTGAAAGATACTGAATTTTTACTTTCTTCTTTCGGAAACAGAAATCTGGCAAATTTAGTTGCCTGGCTAGCTGATAAGCCAGTTTTAAGAGCTTATGCTCAGTACGCTTTGGGGGTTCTTTTAGTGATGCAAAGAGGGGCTGGCGGCCACACCACCTATTTTTTGGGAGAGATTTCAGCTGCCGGCTGGAAAAATTATTTCCCGATTGTTTATTCCATAAAAGTTCCTTTGGCTTTCCATATTTTAACCATAATTTCGCTTTTATACGCCGCCTGGTTGTTTAAAAAGAAGGGCTGGATAAAAAATCATTTTACCGAGCTTTCTATGCTTCTCTTTATCGGAATTTATTGGGCAGCTTCTCTCGCTTCCAATCTTAATATTGGCGTCCGACACCTTTTACCGGTCTTCCCTTTTGCTTTTCTTTTAGTAAGCGGAATGACCATAAACTTAGCTGAGAAAAGGTCATTTTTAAAAATAAAATATGCGGGGTTAGCAATCTTGCTGCTTTGGCAAGCAATTTCGGTAGCCTCAATTTATCCTCATTTTCTGGCTTATTTTAACGAATTGGCCGGCGGACCAAATCGTGGCTATATCTATACGGTTGATTCAAACTTAGATTGGGGTCAAGGTCTTAAAAGGCTGAAAAATTGGGTGGATAAAAACCTGCCTCAAAACCAGCAGATCTATGTTGACTATTTTGGAGGCGGTGATGCTCAATACTATTTAAAAGAAAAATTTGTCCCTTGGCAGGGGCAAAGAGATTCCAAAGACTTTCCGAAGGGAAATTATTTGGCGGTATCAGCCACCCTCCTCCAAGGAGGATGGGGTAAACCCGGTCCAGGATTTGACCAGCCAACTGGTTATTATCAATGGCTATCTGCCTATCAGCCAGTTGCTAAAATTGGCTACTCAATCTTCGTCTACTACATTAATCAATGATTGATTCTGCCTCTTTGTATTTGTAGGGCGCGAAGTTGCCGAATCTTAACTCAATATAATCTAAATCCTTCCTCCTTTCTGGGGGAATTTCTTTTTCTATTACCTGACTGAGCTTAGTGAGTTGCCAATCTAAATCTTCTTCGGGACTAAGATAAATCTTCCAGCCTTCGGGAGTTTTGGCATCAAATTCATTAGAAAAAACAGCCATTTCTTCCACTTCAATTTTAAGCTCGTTGGTAAGCCTTCGGTGAGTCTCTAAAATCTTTTCTAAATACTCTTTTTCAATCACCTTCTCTCCTAAGTTTAAGGGGGTAGTGTTCTTTTGATCTAACAATTTGGTTAAGCTTGTTTCTGAAGGGCATTTTTCAAAGATTATCCCTTCGCCATCAAGCAAAAAGCAGGTGTCTTTTTGCCACCAACTTACCAGCTCTGCTCTTTCTGCAACCCAAACGGAAAGAGTGTCGGGCGATGTCCGTTTGATTTCTACTTTGGCTATCTGGGGGAATTTACTCAAAATATCTTCTTTTATTTTTTGAGAGCTAATCAAAAATATGCTTTTTGTTTTTAAAAATAGTATCTCATTTTCTAATTTATTTTCTACGGCGTCCCGAAGCTCCTCTGCTGAAACTCTTCCTGTGCCGGCAATGGTAATCTGTTTTACTTGAAAAGCCTCAAAAAAGAAAAGCGTATAGAAAAGAGCGGCTATAAAAATAAAAACGAGCAGTCCTAACCAAAAAAAACGACTTTTGAAAATCGACTTTCTCCTTTTAACACGATAAGGTTTTCTATAAGCATGCTTCATCGTCTAAAGGCCTCTCTTTACACTTCTAACCTTTTCAAAAGCATAAATCAGCCAATACCTTTTAGAAAGCGGAAGGTCTTGCGTCTTAACATATTCATGGGCCTGACCGCCAAAACCCATTTTAAAAAGAGTGGGGCCTGCCCAGGGGTGTTGTGGCTCTTTTTGAGGATTTACATATCCCCAGAAATCAAATAAAGTACATCCTCTTTTTTTAGCTTCTTTTATCGCTTCCCAGGTAAGTAAATATGGAATGGAAAGCTTGGCGTATCTTGAACTGGAAGCTGCCTGATGATAAAAAGCTATCCCCGACCAATAAATAACCAGGGCGGCGGCAGCTATTTCTCCTTTATGTTTGCCGAAAAATAATACAGCTTGATTGTCCTTAGAAAAAACCTCAAATTCGTTCTTGATGTATTCGGAAGAAAAAGGAACAAACTTTTGCCTTTGGGACACCTCTTTATTAAGTTTTTGATAAATATTAATATCGTCTAATTTCTCGCTCATTTCAACTGTAATGTCTTGATTTTTCTGGACTTGACGAATAAGATAACGGGTCGTCTTCCTCATTCCCATGAGTAATTCCTCGTCCGAAGAACTAAGATCTAACTTCCAGGTGGCCTCATAAGCATTAGCATGCATAGGTGCTTCTCTAAAGCCTAATTGTTTAAAAATTTTTTGACTTTCCTCGTTCCGCTCAAATAAAGGAGCTATTCTAACAAAGCTACAATTTTCCTCTTTGGCGATCCTTTTCAGACACTCTAAGAGGACTTCTAAAATTTTAGGCGGCGTCTTTAAGAGATGCTGAATTAAAAGAAACTTTCCCCTCTTCGCTTCCACTTTTACCACCAAAACGGTCAAGAACAGTTCTCGACCATCATATATTCCGAGCCGCCAAATCTTTCCGCCCATTTTCTTTTGAAATTCCCCCCAATTCCAAGATTGCAAAAATGTTTTTTCTCTCTGGCCTGAAAGAAAGCCCTCCCAAGTATCTTTATTAGTTATTTCCTTAACTTCCATAATTTTTTAGGAAATTTATGATTTTTTGGGCGTCTTTTTGAAAAATATTGATGTGGGTTGGCAGGTTTAAAATAGTTGCAGCTGTTTTCTCTGCCTTAGGACAACTGCCAGCAATGTATCCCACTTTTTTAATGTCGGTGTCGGGCGGAACCACCGGGCTCTTTCTCCAGCCGTCATCTAAATAGATTTTTCTTTTTCTGGCTTGCTTTAAAATTTCATCGGTAGCCCGAGCGGAGCGAAGGGCGAGAGATGAACTTCGTTCATCGAACTTGTTTTTAATTAAAACAGGATAGCGCATAAAAGTCGGCTCAATGCCTGCTTTGTTTCTAGCTAAAGGCAGGATAAAATCGGTATTTTTTAGCGCCTCTTGGTAAAAAGCTGCGATTTCTTGGCGATGACGATTATATCTTTCTAATTTTCTAAATTGATTTAAAGCTAAGACAGCCAGAGCATTAGGAAGGCGCTTGGGAAAACATTCAGAAAGCTCTCCTTGTTTTTCTTTTTTATAAACAGCTTTAGACAAAATTGAAAATTGGTGCAAAAACCCAAAAAGCAATCTCCCCAAACATTGATTCAAACCATAAGCAGGCAAGACCAAATAATTAATCAAGATGGGATGCAGCAATTGCTGGAAAATCCAAAAAATTGAAGGAAAATCCAATTTTTCTTGAAAACTTTTTATCCTCTCCCCTATCTTCTCATTGTTGGTTATCGCCATTCCGCCAAAAACAGAAGAAATTATTTTGTCTCGGCCGAAGCTAAAAAAAGCAGCGTCACCAAAAGTCCCGCAAAGCTTTCCTTGATATTTAGCTCCCAAAGAATGGGCGCAATCTTCAATCAAATATAAATTATTTTCCTTGGCAATTCTTGAAATTTCTTCAATTTGAGCTGGCCAGCCAAAACTATGCTGAATCATTACTGCTTTGGACTGGGAGGTAATTTTTTTCTTAAAATCTTCTGGGTCAAGATTTAAGGTGTCGTCAATATCAACAAAAATCGGCTTTGCCTCCTTAGCCAAAATGGGATTGACTGCCGAATTGCAAGTAAATCCCTGAAGCAATATTTCATCGTCTTTTTTAATCTCTAACGCCTCTAAGATTGCCATTAAAGCCGACCTTCCGCTATTAAAAGAAAAAGCGTATTTTACCCCAAAATATTTTTTAAACTCTTCTTCCAAGTCCGCGACTTGCCCTGAGCTTGTCGAAGGGTTCCTCCATTTCCACGGTTGCCAAAGCAATCTGAAAGCTAACCGAACGTCGTCTTTTTCAACATTCGGCGATAAGGATGTGGAAATCACTTGGAAAAGTCCTGTTCGGTATCTACCAAAAAGTAATTGCCCTATCAATACTGGAGGGACTCTGCTTTCCAAAAGAATCGTATCGCCTGACTGGCAAAAATTTCTGATTTTTTCAAAAATTTCTTTTGGATTTTCGAGAAATACTGCCTTTGAGCCCGACCCTTCTCTAATTTCCTTTAATCTATCTCTGGTTGTGATTATGGATAGGTCGCAAACTTCGCCAATCTTTTTACCTATTCTTTGATGGACCTCTTTAGAAGCCCGGCCCAATTCAATCAAACAAGGCATAACTATTATTTTTTTACCCGGTAAGGTCTTCAGGTATTCCAAATGCGCCATGACTCCATCTGGGTTAGCTGAATAAGTAGCATCAATGACATTCAACCCATCAATCCCTTTTTTAAATTGGACTCCGCCAAATTTATAGGCGATTTTCTCTACGGCCTTGGAGATTTCTTCTTCGGTCATCCCCAATTCTCTGGCTACCGCCATAGCTCCTAAAATATTCTCCTCGCCAAAGAATTTTGCCTTCTCGCCATAGAGATACTTTTTTATCTTGGCTGTTTGATAAAGCTCTAAACAGTATTTATTTTTAGCATTAAAAAAAGCTGTGCCATCTTGGGGCAAAGATTCAATGAGCTCATATTTTGCCTTGATGATATTCTCCTGCGAACCAAAAGTCGCCATATGTTGTTCATTAATCCCGGTTAAAATGCCGATTTTGGGCTTCGTGATAGAGCATAAAAGCTTTATTCCTCCCCGATTATAAGCTCCCATTTCCACCACAAAAATCTCGTGCTCCGGTTTCAAATCGCTCAAAATGCACTGGGAAATTCCTACTTCTGAATTTTGGTGTTCTTTAGTTTTTAAAACCTTATTTTCTCCAAACTTCTCAACTAAAATTGTGTATAAAAACTCTTTAGTTGAAGTTTTGCCGTAACTACCCGCAATACCGACTACCAATAAATCTTTGAATTTGGCTCTTTTGTTTTTAGCTCGTTTAATGACTTGATTCCTGCCCAAAACCGCTATGGGCTGAAAAAGAAGAACGACAGCCGAAGCGATAAGCGGCGTCAAAACGTCAAAAAGAAGAAGCCAAAAAAGAAACCAAACAATACTTTCAGCATTCAAGAAAACAAGGTAAAGAACTAAAAATTCAATTAATACTGAGATCAAAATCAAAACTAAAATCTTTTTAGTCAGAACCGGCTTTTTTATTTTTTTTATTAAAAAATCAAACGATGCTTTAAGCGCCTCAAAAATATATAAAATAGACCCGACAAAAAAAAGCAAAAGGGGAACAGCGGGGAAAGAAGCTAATAAAACTAATTTCAGAAGGTTTATTTTGTTAAAAATAAGGCTCTTCCCTTTTTCGGTCCGGAAATGATCTAAAAACCTGCCGATATGGTATTCTTTCAGCTGCCAAAGGTAAAGATAAAATAAAATAACTTTGGTTGTGCGTAGGAACCAAAGTATGCTTAAGAAAATCGCCATAGTTATTTTACAAATTGAGAAATAATCTCTGCCAATTCCTCCGGGGCCTCCCGATGGGGGCTGTGTTTTACCTCAGAGATGATCTTTAGTTCTGCTCCTTCAATTTTTTCTTTTAACTCTTGGGCGTCTCGTAAGGGCAAAACATCGTCTTTTTTGCCCCAAATAATTAAAGTGGGTGCTTTAATTTTTGCTAAAAGATCTTCTAAGTTTTCGTCTCCTAATTTTTTCATCGTTTCTTTCATCACTCCATCAGCCACATAATAATCTCTGCTTCCGGCTAATTTATAAATTAATCTTTGAGCATAAGGTTCTAATTTTTTTAAGCCAGGGAAGGAGAAAATTTTTTTTCCAATATGGGCCAGCTGGTAAAAAAGATAAGTTTTGAGGCGTTTTCTTCTGATTATAGCTGGGGCGCACAAAATCAGCTTTTCCACCTTTTCGGGGAAAGCAACGGCTATCTTTACCGATAACCCGCCGCCAAAGGAATGCCCTAAAAGATTAAACTTTTCCCAGTTTCTTTCTTTTGCTTTTTGGAAAATCCAATTTATGTAATCATCTCTCGTCCAAGGTCTTTTTGGGGAAGAAACTATCCCAAAGCCCGGAAGGTCAAGAACTAAAGCCTCTATTTCTTGTTTTCTTAACAAATCAGTCACTCTCTGCCAACGCCCGGAATTTGAACCCCAACCATGCAATATTAAAAGTGGAGTGCCATTCATGAAATAGTCTTGAATTTCAGATTTTTTTGCAAAGCTTCAGGTACCTTTATTGAGCCATCTTTTTGTTGATAATTTTCGATAATAGCGATTAAAGTCCGGCCAATAGCAAAAGCCGTGCCGTTTAAGGTGTGGACAAAGTTTACTTTGCCGGATTTGTTACGATAGCGGATATTTAATCTTCTGGCCTGAAAATCAGTGCAAGTTGAAGTAGAGTGCGTTTCTCGATATTGATTTTGACCAGGTAACCAGGCTTCGATATCATACTTAGCCGCCTGGGGTAAGGCAATCTCTGCAGTGCACATTTGAAGCACCCTATAAGGAATTTTTAATTGCTGCATTAATTTTTCTTCCATCGATAATAGAAATTGATGCTCTTCTTTTGATTTCTCCGGATGACAAAAACTAAACATTTCTACTTTATCAAATTGATGAACCCTCATAATTCCTTTGGTGTCCTTGCCGTAGCTGCCTGACTCTCTTCTGAAACAAGTAGAAAAGCCAACATATCTCTTGGGCAAATCTTTTTCTTCAAAAACTTCATTGGTATGCATTACTCCAATTGACTGCTCAGAGGTTCCCACTAAATACAAATCGTCTTTTGGCAAATAATAAGCGTCTTCTTTATCGGCTTGCTCAAAATATCCCATACCTCTGGCTACTTCCGACTTGACCATAACTGGAGGGACAATGGGGATAAAACCGTCTTTTGTTAAAGTGCCGAAGGCTAAGTCAATTAAAGCGAACTCAAGCAAAGCTGCCCCTCCCTTAAGGTAACCGAAACGAGTTCCTGAAACCTTGGCTGCTCGTTTTATGTCAATCAAGTTTAACCTTTCAGCAAGCTCAAGGTAATCTTTGGGTTTAAAATCAAATTTTGGTTTTTCTCCCACCTCCTTTAAAACTACGTTCGAGGATGCATCTTTGCCGACTGGGACATCGTCTTGGGGCAAGTTTGGGACTTGGAGCATTAAAGCATTAAACTTCTCGTCAAGCTCTTTTATTGTTTGAGTTAATCTGTCACTATTGCTGTCTAATTCTTTCATTTCTAAGATTATTTTCTTGTTTCTCCGAGCCCTCTCCAGAGGGCGAAGGGCAAGAAGAAGATTTGTCTTCTTCGAGCTTTTTTCCTTTTTTGTTTCCCCGATTTTTTTTGAGGCTTTGTTTTTTTGAGCTCTCATATCTTCCAAGGCCTGAAGGGTTTCTAATCGCTTTTTATCAACCTCTAAGAGCTCATCAATGTCAACTTTGGCTTGCTTGGCTCGGCAGCCTTCTTTTACTTTGTTTGGGTTTTGACGAATAAATTTTATATCAAGCATAGGTTTTTATTTTTTTAATTTTCGCCAAAGAATAATTGAACTAATAATTCCTAAAGTTAAAAGGGCGAAATTTAGCGGCCAATATATTTCCGGTCCAATAAAAAGCGGCTTGTATTTTGACGGCCAAAACAAGAAAACATCATAATGGGTTAGGTTATCAAGAAAAATATGGATTAGCCAGGCGGAAAAACTGCTGAAAAATAAAACTGGGAAAGAAAAGGACTGGCTGATTTTAAATTCCAAAGAGATTTTATTAAGCGGTTCTCTTAATCCATGCAAAATAGCTGCCAGAATTAAACTTCCTATAATTGCCCCGAAAATTGAGTGTAAAACACCGTGATGAGGACAAGAATAACAAGGGTTAATGATGAGTAGAACCAAAGGCTCAATATCCATTACTACGCTTCCCAGCAAAAGAGCCCATAAATTAAAAAGTCCTAAGGCTATTGCTCCCAAAAATAATCCTGGACCTAAATGGAAAGGAGTAAGCGGCATTTATTTGGGACGCATTGTTGGAAATAAAATTACTTCTCTTAAAGAATGGGAATCGGTTAGTAAGGCCACTAATCTATCGATTCCCAGACCAAAGCCGGCGGCCGGTGGCATGCCGTATTCTAAAGCCTCAATATAGTCTTTGTCTATTCTTTGGGCTTCTTTTAGACCGGATTCAAATAATTTTTCCTGTTTCTCAAATTTCTTTTTCTGTTTAATCGGATTGTTTTCTTCAGAATAGGCGTTAATTAGTTCCCAGCCGGCCACGATCAATTGCAAATTGGCTGATTTTGATGAATCTTTCTCTAGCGCTTTTGCCAAAGGCTTTGATTCAACCGGATGATGAATAACAAAAGTCGGATCCCATATTTTCGCCTGACAATATTTCTTGAAAATTTTATCAGCCACCTCGGCCTTACCGTCTTCTTTTTCTGTTTCAACTCCAAGCTTTTTAGCTTCTTTCTTGATGGCAGCCTCATTTATTTCAAAAAAATCAACTTCGGCGTATTTTTTCAAAAGTTGATTAAATTCAACTCTCGGCCAAGGAGGCTTAAAATTAATTTTTTTCCCTTCATAATCTACTTCTAACTTGCCTGATGTTTTTCTGATTACGTTTTCGAACATCTCTTCGGTCAAATTCATTACGTCTTTGTAATCAGAATAGGCCCAGTAGAATTCAAAATGGGTATATTCCGGATTGTGAGAACGATCCATGCCTTCATTGCGAAAACATTTTCCCAATTCATAAACTTTTTCAATTCCGCCGACCAATAATCTCTTTAAATAAAGCTCCGGGGCAATCCGTAAATATAAAGTCATGTCTAAAGCATTAAGGTGAGTTTTAAAGGGTTTAGCCGATGCCCCGCCATAAATAGGTTGCAATGTCGGAGTCTCCACCTCCAGAAACCCTTTGCCATCCATAAAATTCCTTATTTCTTTAATAATCGCTGAGCGAATTTCAAATTTCTTTTTAGCCTCGGGGTTAAAAATTAAATCTAGATACCTTTTTCTGAATCTCTCTTCGATATCTTTTAAACCGTGCCATTTCTCGGGTAAAGGAAGGAGGGACTTGCCTAACATCTTAAAATCCACGACTTCAGTTGTCCTCTCGCCTTTTTTAGTTTGAAAAAGTGCCCCTCTGACCTCGATAAAATCTCCGATATCAAAATTGTCTAAGAAAAATTTATAGCCCTTTTCTCCCAATCTGTCTTTTTTAAAATAAGCCTGAATTTTAGCTTGCCCTGAGCTTGTCGAACGGGCCGAACCATCTTCAATGTCTAAAAAAGTCGAACCGCCGTGTTCTCGTAAAGATTTAATTCGACCAACCAAAATTATCT
>Ga0210006_1002191_pt1 | contig 12966 bp, 14 predicted proteins | sample CryGey02umfilter_2_FD_185452 | JGI IMG/M metagenome (GOLD analysis project Ga0210006, IMG submission 185452) | Groundwater microbial communities from aquifer in Utah, USA - Crystal Geyser 4/10/14 0.2 um filter (SPAdes) (version 3) | ecosystem: Environmental > Aquatic > Deep subsurface >... | reverse complement strand
TCGAACTATTCTTTATTTAATCGGCAACTCCGGCCGGACTTAAAATATCCCTTTGCAGCGCTGTCTGCGGAGGGGGGCGCAGCCAGCGCTGCCCCCAATTCTCTTGCCATTTCCAAAATGGTGACCCCATCCGGATTTGAACCGGAGTTGACTGGATGAAAACCAGTTGTCCTGGACCGGGCTAGACGATGGGGCCATGTGAGCCCGGAGCGAGTCGAACGCTCAACACACAGCTTAAAAGGCTGCTGATCTGCCATTGATCTACGGGCCCTTATTTAGTAGCTAATGCCATTTTACCAATTCTTTGGCGTAAATAATAGAGCTTGGCCCGCCGGACCTTGCCGGTTTTCTTCACGGTCAGCGACAATAAATTCGGACTGGATAAAGGCCAAATTTTTTCGACTCCGACACCGTCTGTGGCAATTCTTCTGACGGTGATTGACCGGCCAACACCGCGGCCTTTAATCCCCATCACTATCCCCTCAAATATTTGACTCTGGGCCTTGCCGCCGCTGAAAAACTGCTGTTTTAATCTGACGATATCGCCGACACTGAATTTGGTTTCCTGATGCTGCGCTTTAAGTGCCATAACTTTAGGATTTTACTCCTCGACTGCGCTCGGAGCAAGTGTGAATATACTTTAAAAAGATCGGATGCGGGGATAACGGCCGGGATTTATACTCCGGATGGCCCTGGGTACCGATAAAAAACGGGTGCTGGACCTGATCTAATTCCAAAATCTCCACCAGGTTTTCTTCGAGAGAGCGGCCGGAAACCACTAAGCCTTTAGCGGCCAATTTTTTAACGTAGGCTTCGTTAACTTCGTAACGATGACGGTGACGCTCGCTGATGTCGGTGCGGCCGTAAACCGATTCGGCCAATGTCCCGGTTTTTATCCGGCAATCCCATTTGCCCAGGCGCATCGTGCCGCCGTAGGCGCGGAGTTTAACGTTCTTTTTCTGATCAGGGATGATATAAATTACCGGATCCGGAGTAGCCGGATCGATTTCGGTGGAATTCGCCGATTTTAGACCCAGAACATTACGGGCATACTCAACCGCCATTAACTGCATCCCAAAACACAATCCAAGGTAGGGCATCCGGTTTTCGCGGGCAAAGCGGATGGCTTCCAGCATCCCCTCGGTTCCCCGCGGTCCCCAGCCGATCGGGACGATCACGCCGTCGACCGCCCGCAGTTTTTCCGCCAGATTGGCGGCTTTTTCAGAATTAATCGCCACAATTTTTAGGTCCACGCCGTTGGCCCAGGCCGCATGATTTAAAGCTTCGTAAAGCGAAGCGTAAGAATCATTCAGCTGGTAGTCACCGGTAGCAAAGTACTTGCCGACAATGGCCACCTTGACTGTTTGGGTTTTGGGTTGGGAAATTTTTTCGTTTAACTTCTGCCAGGCCTGAAGTTTTAATGGAGTCACTGGCAAATTTAATTTCTGAAGGACTTTTTGAGAAAAATTCTGCCGGGCAAAAACTAACGGCAGTTCGTAAACCGATTTCAAATCCGGCGCCGAAATAATCCCCGCTTCCGGCAGGTTGCAAAACAAGGCCAAGCGCGCCTGCCGCCGCCGGTCGATCGCCGCTTCGGCCCGGCAGACAATAAAGTCCGGCTGAATCCCCATTGAATTTAAGTACTTGACCGAAAGCTGGGTTGGTTTGGTTTTCGGCTCACCCAAATGTTTTGGCGTCGGCAGATAGGTAACGTGGATATGAACCACCGTATCCTGGTGCTGCAGTTTCATGATCCTGGCCGCCTCGTAGTAAAGCGCGTTTTGGTACTCGCCGGCTGTCCCGCCCAATTCAATAATCACTACCTCGGCTCTGGAACTGTCGGCAACCGCTTTAAACCGGCTGATAATTTCATCGGTCACGTGGGGAATGGCCTCGACGTCTTCGCCTTTATAAAAAAAACTGCGTTCTTTATCAATCACCGCTTTATAAATCTGCCCCATGGTAATGAAATTGGCCATCGACAGATTTTGGTCTAAAAACCGTTCGTAAGTCCCCAGGTCCATGTCGGTTTCCGCTCCGTCTTCGCACAAAAACGGGTCGCCGTGCTCGATCGGATTAATCAAACCGGAATCAAAATTCAGATAGTTTTCACACTTAATCGGGGCAACTGTCAAACCGTGCTGTTTAAATAAATAACCTAAGGAAGCGGCCACCGTGCCTTTGCCTAAACCGGATAAAACTCCACCCGAAACAAAAATGTACTTAGTCGACTGCGGCATATATTATTGTACCACAATTTGGCCGTTAACGGGCTTTAAGAGCGCTTCCACCTGGTTTTTAACCTGATCAAAGGCCACGGTAAACGGCAGGCGGATAATTTTCGGCTTCGAGCCATTCTGCAGTTCCAAAAAGATCCACTCGCCGCCCGGGTTGGCCTGAAAGAGCTGATTGAGTTTAATTAAAATAGATTTGGAGGTGTCGGCCGACAAATGTAAATGAACTTCTGCCCGGACCGGTTGGGCTTTAGCCGCCACTGGTGCCTCTTCCGGTTTCAGGGCCGACTCAACCAATAGAGTCAACCGATTTTTCAGATCAACTTTGCCGGTGACTAAAACGACCTGATCCGACTGCCACAGGGCTTTGGTGCGGGCATAAAGCGTCGGAAAAATCACCAGTTCAATCTGGCCGGAGTCGTCATCCAGGGTCGCAAAAGCCATTTCATGGTTATTTTTCCGGGTCAGAATCGGTTTTACCGTCCGAATCGTCCCGCCCAGGGTCACAGTTTGGTTCAAGTGAATTTGCGGGTCAATCTCGGCAACGTGGTGCGACACCAACTCTTTAATTTTCTTAAGCGCCTCGGCGTGGGGGTGATCGGTCAGATAAAAACCCAGCAGCTGTTTTTCAAAGGATAATAGATCAATTTTAGAAAACTCTTCGGCCTGGGGCAGTTGATCGGTCGGCACTACCGGGGCGGCCGCTTTAATAAACAAAGACGTTTGGTTGCTGTTTAACTCTTTTTGGTTTTGAGCGGCTTTGGCGCGGATACTTTCGAGCCCCAGCATCAAACTGGCCCGGATGCCGAAAGCGTCAAAAGCCCCGACTTGAATCAAGCTCTCCAGTACTTTTTTATTGACCTTTTGCTGATCGACCCGCTCGCAAAAATCGGTTAACGACTTAAATTTGGCCTTATCTCTGGCACCCAAAATTCCCTCAATTGCCGCCTCGCCGACATTTTTGATCGCCGAAAGGCCAAACCGGATCGCTTTTTTTTCCAGTGATTTATTGTCCGCTTCAATCGAAAAGCCGGTCAAACTGGCATTAATATCCGGCGGCCGGACGACAATGCCCATCGACTTGGCCTCATCGACGGCAATCGGCACCTTATCTTTATTGCTGACTTCGGCGGTCAGAAGCGCGGTCATAAACTCCACCGGAAAATTGGCTTTAAGATAGGCCGTCTGGTAAGCAATCATGGCATAAGCAGTAGCGTGGGCCTTGTTAAAACCGTAGCCGGCAAATTTTTCAATGTAGCCCCAGATTTTTTCGGCAATTTTACTCGAATACCCTTTTGCCTGTGAGCCCTTAATAAACTTGCTTTTTTCCTTGGCCATGATCGACCGCTTCTTTTTCCCGATCGCCCGCCGGAGAATATCCGCCTCGCCCAAGCTATAGCCGGCCATCACATTGGCAATCTGCAGGGCCTGCTCCTGGTAAACGGCAATACCGTAAGTTTCGGCCAGGACCGATTTCAAGTCCGGGTGCGGGTACTCGATTTTGGCCGGGTTCTTTTTGCCGGCAATAAACGTGTCGATCAGGGCCATCGGGCCGGGCCGGTACAGCGCCACCATCGCCCGGATATCCGAAAACAGGGACGGTTTCAGTTTCCGGGCCACCGAGCGCATACCCGGCGATTCCAGCTGAAAAACCCCAATCGTGTGGCCGTCGGTCAACAACTTAAACGTTTTCGCATCGTCAAGAGGCAGTTCGGAAATGTCCAATTTCTTGCCGGTTTGCTCTTTGACCAGGTTGACCGCGTTTTGCAAAATGGTCAGGTTGGACAAGCCCAAAAAGTCCATTTTCAACAGACCGATGGCGTTGGCATCGATATTGCAGTCGAGCGAGTACATGTCGTATTGGGTCATAATCCGTTCATTTTTCGACTCGAGCTGGAGCGGAGTGTACTCGGTCAACGGTTTGTCGCCGATGACTACCCCGGCGGCGTGGGTCGAAGCGTGCCGGGCCGTCCCCTCGATTTTTTTAGCCAAATCGATCAGTTCCTTAAATTTATCCTGGCGGTAGTATTCCTGCAGATCAATGACGTTAACCATGGCTTCTTCCAGGCTGTGGCCGAAGGGAATCAGCTTGGCAATTTTATCCGGGTCGCTGTAAGGCAGGCCCAGGACCCGGCCCACGTCCCGGATCGCCCCCCGGGCTTCCATGGTGCCGAACGTAATAATTTGGGCGACCCGATCTTTGCCGTAACGGTTAGCCACGTACTCGATGACCTCATCGCGCCGGTCGTCGGCAAAATCCAGATCGATATCCGGCGGACTGGGACGTTCGGGGTTGAGAAACCGTTCAAAGGGAATGTCGTGAAACAGCGGATCGATCGAAGTAATGCGCAAAGCGTAAGCGGTCAGCGAACCGGCCACACTGCCGCGGCCCGGGCCGACGCGGATGTGATTGGTTTTGGCCCAGTTAACAAAGTCCTGGACGATTAAAAAATAAGTGGCAAAACCTTTATCGCAGATAATTTTCAGCTCGTAATCCAGCCGCTGTTTTTGGGCTTGGCCGGCCTGGCCGTAACGCTGGACCAGCCCGGCTTCGGCTAAATCACGCAAGTATTTTTCACTGCTTGAATAAGGTTCCGGCAGGGGAAACTCCGGCAAAATCCACTTGCCGGTGGGAATTTCCACCTGGCAGGCGTCGGCAATTTTGAGCGAGTTTTTCAGGGCTTCGGGAAAATCGGGAAAGAGCCGGGCCATTTCGTCCGGGCTCTTTAAGTAAAAGTCCGGCGAGCCGATCATGGTCAACCGGTTTTTGTCGGAAAGAGTGGTTTTAGTCTGGATTGCCAACAAGGCGTCCTGGGCCTTGGCATCGCCGGGGTTGACGTAATGCAAATCATTGGTCGCCACTAAAGGAATGCCCAGGCGCCGGGAAAAATCAATCAGGGTTTTATTGACAATATCCAATTCGGTCAAATTCTGATGTTTCTGCAGTTCCAAATAAAAATCCTGGCCGAATAAATCCAGCCATTTTTTGGTTTCGGCCAAAGCCGCCGGCAGTTGGCCCTGTAAGATCAGCTGGGGAATGATCCCCTGCAAACAGGAAGAAGTGGCAATCAAACCGTCTTTGTATTTAGCCAGCAATTCCCAGGTAAAGCGCGGCTTGTAATAAAACCCTTCCAAGTGGGCCAAGGTAGTCAGCTGCATCAGGTTTTTATAGCCCTGTTGGGTCTTGGCCAAAAGCAGTTGATGATAGGTCTGTTTTTGGACGCCCGGGGTTCGGTCGGCCAAGTTGGCGGTCGTCAAATACCCCTCCATCCCGATGATCGGCTTAATCCCGATGGCTTTGGCGGCGTTGTAGAATTTGACGGCGCCGTACATCACCCCGTGATCGGTAATCGCTGCCGCTTTCATTTTAAGATCCTTGGCCCGGGTCAACAACTCTTCAATCTTACTCAAACCATCGAGGAGCGAGTACTGGGTATGACAGTGCAAATGAATAAATTCACTCATAAACCCAATATAACACACCTGCAGGTTCGGAACCTGCAGTGCTATAATAGCTATAATGCCCGCTAAAAACGCTATTAGAGAATACGCTCCGGAAACTTATTATCACGTTTACAATCGGGGTGTGGCTAAGCAGAATATTTTTCTTGATGAACAAGATTACAAGGTTTTTTTATCGTATCTGAAAACCTATCTTTCTGCCCCGGATAAATCCGAAAAATCGCCTCCGTCTAAAAAACTGAAAAATTATTTTGGCCGGGTTAAATTGCTGGCCTACTGCCTGATGCCTAACCACTTTCATTTCTTTGCTTGGCAAAAAGAAATTGACGCGCTTACTGGTTTTATGCGGGCAGTAATGATTAAATATTCCATGTTTTTTAATAAAAAATACCGGCGCGTCGGTCCGGTTTTTCAAGGAAAATTCAAGGCGGTAATGATAACCAACGAGCCGCAGTTTGTTTTTCTGTCTAAATACATCCACAGAAATCCAATCTCTCTAGCTGCAGGTACGGAACCTGCAGCCTATTCCTACTCCAGCTACCGTAACTATTTAGGATTAATCAATCAAGCCTGGCTGGACACCTCAGAAATTTTAAGTTATTTCTCCAAAACCAAATTGGCAAACTCATATCAGAATTTTATTGAGGAACTCGACGACCGTGATTTACCGATGATCAAAGAAGTAATGCTGGACTTCGAGTTTTAGCCCTGCAGGTTCCGAACCTGTAGGGCTTTCAACAACTTATCCTGGACCTGCTTCGGATCAACTTTTCCGCCGGTCAGACGCATCACTTGCCCGACTAAAAAACCGATGACGCTGGTTTTGCCGGTTCTATATTTGGCCACCGCGTCAGCATTTTCTTTCAGGACCTGGTCAATAATATTGGGGTCAACTGCCCGGCTGGCGGCTTTAGCCGGCGGCGGCTGATCCAGATCAATCTTTTTATTAACAATTAAATTGGCTAATTCCAACGGTTCAACTTGATTTTTATATTGATTAAAATAAGCCAGTTTTAACTGATCTTTTGATAATAATTGAGCTGTGGAAAGACTCAAGTGAAACTTATTTACCATCTCATTGGCCAGAGCTTCCGGTAATTGCGGCAGTTTCGTCCGTAAATTCTCGACATACTCCCGGGTTAAAACGATCGGAGGGATGTCCGGATCGGGAAAATAGCGGTAATCGGCAGACGTTTCTTTAACCCGTTGGGAAAAAGTGGCCCGTTTTTGCGGGTTATAACCCCGGGTTTCCTGGACCGGCGTTTTGCCTTGGTCTAATAACTCTTTTTGGCGTTTCAACTCAAAATCAATCCCCTGTTGGGCAAACCGGAACGAGTTTAGGTTCTTGATCTCAACTTTGTAATTATTCAGTTTTTCCGGGCTCTCACTCCAGGAAATGTTCGGTTCCAGGCGCATCGAGCCTTTTTCCATGTCACAGTCAGACACGCCTAATGATCGGATAATATCCCGCAGTTTCTTCAAAAACTCCTTGGCTTCTTCACCGGAAGCAATATCCGGTTCGGTGACAATCTCTACCAGCGGCACCCCGGAGCGGTTAAAATCCACCAAGGTCATTTTCTGACCGTCGATAACTTGATGCTGCATTTTAGCCGTGTCTTCTTCCAGATGGACCCGGTTGATCCGGATAATTTTACCAGAGGCCAAACTTAACTTACCTGCCTGGCAAAACGGATCGTCATACTGGGAAATTTGGTAACCCTTAGGCAAATCCGGGTAAAAATAGTGCTTCCGGTCAAAAGACGATTCTAAGTTAACCCGGCAATCCAAAGCTAAACCGATCATGATCGCCCAATCGATTGCCTGGTGATTCGGCACCGGCAGGGCTCCGGGCAAGCCCAAACAGACCGGGCAAGTATTGGTGTTGGGCGCTTTGCCGAAATGATCGGCACTACAGCCGCAAAACATCCCGGTTTTAGTTTTGAGCTCGACGTGGATTTCCAGGCCGATGACCGGCTGCAGTTTCATAATTTCGGTTTCTCCAGGTGCCATTTAGTTTGCTGCTGATACCAATGCCCGACTTGCAGAATTTTTTGCTCATCAAACTGGGCGCCGGTAATCTGTAAACCAATCGGCAAGCCGGAAATTATGCCGCACGGGACAGATAACCCGGTCAACCCGGCAATTGATGACGGCTCCACCAAAACATCCTGCAGTTCACCAAACATCGCGCTGGTTTTGGACGCCCCCAAGGGCAAAGCCGGACCGGGAGAAATCGGCGCCAAATAAAAATCAAATTGCTTAAACAGCCGGTCAAATTCGTCAATAATCATCGTCCGCACCTGCTGGGCTTTTTTATAGTATTGGTCAAAATAACCGGTGGAGAGCGAAAATGCTCCCAGTAACGACCGATTTTTGGCTTCGTAGCTGAAACTGGACCGGTCATGGCCAAAGCGGATGCCGTCATAACGGGCCAAATTAGAGGAAACTTCACAGCGTTGAATGATGGTGTAAACGGCAATCGTGAATTGAGGATCCATCAAGGTTACCGGTTTAACCTGGGCACCGGCTGACTCAAAAACCTTGACAGCTTCAAGGATTAGCCCTGAAGCCTCACCGATTAAATACTCCTTGGGTAAAGCAATGATCTTACCCTTCAGGTTCTCACCCTGAAGGCTGTTTGGGTTAATTTCCACCGGCCGGGGCGAGGTGGTGGCATCATAAACGTCATGACCGGCAATAATTTTAGTAATCAAAGCGGCGTCGGCAACTGTTTTTGTCAAAGGCCCGGGTGAATCGGTGGACGAAGCCATGGCCACCACGCCGTAACGGCTGACCCGGCCGTAAGTCGGTTTAAACCCGGTCACGCCGCACCAGGCTGCCGGCTGGCGAACTGACCCGGCCGTTTCACTCCCGATCCCGAACAAACACATATCCGCGGCCACGGCCGCCGCCGAACCGCCGGACGAGCCGCCGGGTAAATACTTAGTATTCCAGGGGTTTAAGGTCGAGCCGTAGTCGGAGGTTTCCGTCGATGAACCGTGGGCCCAGGCATCCATGTTAGTTTTACCCAAGCAAAGCGCTCCGGCTTCAATCAATTTTTTGTAAACTGTAGCCGAGTATTGGGGCACAAAATTATCCAAAACCTTAGCACTGGCGGTAGTTCGTAAACCCTCGGTTAAAAAATTATCTTTAATGGCAAACGGAATACCCCACAACGGTCGGCCGTCATCACCGGACTGATCTAGTTTTTTCGCTTGATCTAAAATCCGGTCGTTTAAAGTTAAAAAAGCGTGCAGTTTTTTATCGACCGCCTTAATTTGGACCAAACAAGCGGTTGCCAACTCCACCACCGAAAATTTTTTGGCTTTGAGCCCCGCCCGCGCTTCAATCACTGTCAACTGGTTAAGCCTCATCGTCAATCACCCTCGGTACCAAAAAATATCCCTGATAGGTTTTTTTAGCCTGGGAAAGCGCCTGCTTTTGGGTGAATCCCCTTTCCGGCTGGGGGATATCTTCCCGCCAGACATTCTGCAGTTTAGTCACCTGAAAAGTGGATTTGGTTTTGGCCGTGGGTAGTTTTTTCAGTTCATCCACTGCCTTTAAAGTACTGTCAAAACCAGCCTGAAGTTTTTCAGATTCGCCCGGTTTTAAAGGCATATTGACTAATTTAGCCAGGTGCAAAACATTAACTTTCATTAGATTAGTTTAACTCATCTGCTTCAAGGCCGCAATCCGCTCGGTTACCGGCGGGTGGGTGTTAAATAAGCCGCTAAACCAGCCGATCGAGTCGTGGTGGTTTTTCAGGGGGTTAGCAATATATAAATGAGCGGTTGCCTTATTGGCCGCCTCAAGCGGTTCTTTGTCAGCACTAATTTTAGCCAGCGCCCGGGCAAGACCATCGGGAAACCGGGTCAGCTTGACCCCGGAGGCATCGGCCAGAAACTCCCGGCGCCGGGAGATAGCCAGTTGGATCAGTTGGGAAATCAACGGAGACAGCAAAGCCAAAATCAGGCCGATGACCATGAAAATTGCCTGAAGCTGGTTATTATCCCGGTTATCCCGGTTGCCCCGGCCCCAAAAAGTTGCCCGTAGAAACCAATCTGCCAGTAATGTGACTAAACCAACTAATATCGATACAATTGCCATTAATCGAATATCATAATTACCCACGTGTGAAAGCTCGTGTGAAATTACCCCCTCGAGTTCGGTCCGATCAAGTTTAGCCAATAAACCGGTCGTGGCACAGATAACCGCGTGCTCGGGATCCCTGCCGGTCGCAAACGCATTCATGGCCGTATCTTCAATCACGTACAACCGGGGTTTAGGCAAGTGGGCCGCCATGGCCAGGTTTTCGGTGACTGTGTAAAATTGGAAATCGCGCTTCCGGTCTGCCGGCCGGGCGCCGGATAATCCCAGAATAATTTTGTCCGAGTAATAATACGAGCTATATGACATAATTCCGGAGAAAATTAAGGCCCAGCCAACAAAAGACAGTCCATAGCCCAAGGCCTCGCCAAACACCCAAGCCACCCCCACCACAAACAGCGTGAAAACAATAATCACTGCCGCACTTTTCCGTTTATTGCTGTCCACCTGCTCGTAAATATTCAGCATGGCTTATAATTCAACTTTTGGCGTTTTCACCTCTCCGGCAGAAACCTCGACGTGTGCCCCGGTAGCGGCAGTTTTAAGCCCGGGTTTAGCCGCAAACTTAAACATTTGTGCCACCATATTGGTCGGTACGGTCACAATCATGACGTTATAGTCAGCGGTTAAATCAATCAGCGTCCGCCTCGAGTACATAACTTTATCGGCCGTGTCCCGGACTTCGTCCATCAGTTGCTTGGTCGGACCGGCCGCTTGCAGTTCCGGCGTGCTCTCAAACACCGCCTGAATCCCGCCCATGGCCGATTGCAGTTTATCGGCGGCATTGACCAGGTTTTGGGCGCCGCCGGCCTTCAGAGCCGAAAGAATCGATTTCCGGGCATCAGTAATCTTGTCCAGGGCCTTTTGCTCGTGTTTCATATAACCCTTAACCGAAGCGACCAGATTGGGGATCAGTTCCGCCTGGCGCTTGAGCTGGTTGCCGATTTCCTGAAGACTGGCGCCGATCCGGGTCTCGGTCGTCTTAAACTTATTGTAAACCCCGACCAGCCATAAAACCAGCAAAACTGCTGCGACTGCCAAAATAGTCATTAAATTCATACACTCCTCCTCTTGAGTTTTTATTGCTTTCAGTATAGCATAAGCTGGTTGGATCCGTAGTGTAGCTGGTTAACACGTCGCCCTGTCAAGGCGAAGATCACCGGTTCAAGTCCGGCCGGATCCGCCCTCTGCCCACAGCTTCTGCCCGGAAAGGAGGTAAAATGAACTTAAATCTCTGGTTAAAAAACCTGTTAAAAAAACTGCGTTTAAACGAAGCGGCTATCAGCACTTTTCTGGGTGGCTTGGTCGTTGTCGTCGTCTCGGTCTTGGTCTATAACTACTTTTCCGGGGTAAATCAGCCCGCAACCGAAACGGCCCAAACAGAAACCGCCGTCACTTTGGTCGAGGAAAACGGGGAAATGGTCCCCGAGAATCTTCCGGCTAAACACGCCGTGGCCGCTGGCGAGGATTTATGGCACATTAGCCAAAAGTATTACGAATCCGGTTACAACTGGGTGGATATTGCTAAAGAAAACAATCTGGCTAACGCCAACATCATCAGCGTCGACCAAGAGCTGACTATCCCCCGAGTGGGTGTCAAAACACCGGCCGAACCGGAAGCAGCGTCGATCGGAACCGATGAGTATTTAGTCCAAAAAGGCGATTTTCTCTGGAAAATTGCGCTTAAGGCCTACGGTGATGGTTATCAATGGACCAAAATTTGGGAAGCCAATCAAGAATTAATTCCCAATCCCAACGTGATCGAAGCCGGAACCTTGCTCAAGTTACCGCGGTAAGAGACTTTCAAGATAAATTTTACTCCCCCGTTTATTCGGGGTAGAATTGTTGGTACCATGCGGGATTAGTTAAACGGCTTAACGTCACCTTCCCAAGGTGAAGAAAGGGATTCGACTTCCCTATCCCGCTCAAAAGGATTGATATATCAATCTAAGTTGATACGGCAAGTATAGTTAAAAGCATAAAAATACTTTTCCCAGGATTGATCATCGCTTTGGTAAACCGGGTTGCCCAACCACCAATCAACCAGTAATTCGTACAAACGGCACAATTCACTCAATTTTGACCGGTTTTTGGGATCGTTTTTGGTTTGCTGCAATAACTCCAACGCCCGGAAAAAAGCCAGCTGGGCATAATCTTTTTCTTTAGGTTTCCATTTGATCGTCCGGCCGATTTCCGCGCCGATATTGGCCATTTGCTCCATCGTCGTCCGCTGGTTCCAAGTGGTTACGGCTTGATCCATTGGTCAACCACCGCCAAAATTTGGTTCCTGATTTTCTCGTCGGCCACTCCCCGAGTCAAGTTATTTTGCCCCGGACGTAAATTAATCATCGAGTCAAACTCGACAAACTCGCTCGTGCCAAATTTATCCGGATAAAGATTAATCCCCCATAAACTTGACTGGTTTGAGCCTTGCTGCAGCAATAATTGCTCTTCGTCAGCGTGCATTTCCGCATCGACCACCATTATCTTTTTCTCCAAGTCGACAACGGCTTTAACTAAATTGCCGAAACGGCTCTGGGCAATTTTATTTAGTTCAGACTGGGTGATAGTTTGATTTAAAAGTTGCATCAAGCCTAATTATAACCGGTCTTCTTTATTAAATCACCGTTTGTTTAGAACTTCAGGATTTTCGTTTCGTTTAAGAATTAGATCTGTCTCGCCGTTACTCCAAAATTACTACCGCCATTAAATTGAATTTGTGTTTGTAAATTTAGATTTACTCCAACCATTAATGCGGCCATCGGGCAAAGACAAATCAGTAATTGCCCGGCCTAACAGAATTTGCCTGGTTAATCCGGTTATCGGTTCCACTTTCTGGCGGTATTCGACTATTTCATCGACTGTTTTTAGCCCTGTTCCCAAGGCAAATGTTTTAGTAATAATAAAAAAAGCCTGTAAAACCTGTTTTTCCCGATCAGGCGGCAATAATCCGATCCACATGTCTTTAAGCATTTTCATCAGGCGCCAATTATAACCTACTTATGATATTATTTGACTATGTCTGTTTTTATGCTTGCCGAAATCGCCCGTTTGGTCCGTTACTATATCCTGACCTGCACCACCAAGGCCGGCTCGGGCCACCCGACCTCATCGCTCTCGGCCACCGACCTGATGGTCGGTTTAATGTTTAACCAATTCCGCT
>Ga0210006_1002186_pt1 | contig 12995 bp, 20 predicted proteins | sample CryGey02umfilter_2_FD_185452 | JGI IMG/M metagenome (GOLD analysis project Ga0210006, IMG submission 185452) | Groundwater microbial communities from aquifer in Utah, USA - Crystal Geyser 4/10/14 0.2 um filter (SPAdes) (version 3) | ecosystem: Environmental > Aquatic > Deep subsurface >... | reverse complement strand
TTATCAATTCCCAGGAATCATTAAGTTTTTTATTTGACTCCTCAACTAAAATTTCCAAGAAGCTATCATTAATTAAAATTTTACTTTTGTTAATTATAGGCATTTCAAGTTTTTGAGTGGCATTCAACTCAACAACAAACCTTTTTTTAGTGCCAATTATCCCGCATCTTTTCCATCCAGCATCTTTAGCCAGGTCATGAATCTTCTGCGCCTTTTCCAGACTTCTGCAGGCTATATGTAGAATGCATGGATCTAATCTAAAATAAATCATCCTATTTGTCTTGCTTTTTATTCTTTCCATTTCACTTTTCAAGTATTCAAAGGATACTGTATCGTGAGAACAAAACAGAAATAAATCATCTTTTTTTATTTCATCATCAATTAAAATAAGAACTCTCCCAGAACAGCTTGAAGTTGTGTAGTAATCTGCGCTTCGATTAATAAAACTGCATAAATTAGAAATCTTTTTATCCCAGCTTTTCTTAATGCTCTTATCTCCTTTTTTCAGCTGATTTTCTTTTCTGAACAAAAAATGATCTCTCATATGTATACTAATTATCTAAATAAAAAATGGGCGCAGGAGGAATCGAACCCCAGCATAACAATATATGGAACTGGAGGGAATCGAACCCTCATCGTTCGGTCTGGAGCCGAAAATTCTGAAGCCATTGAACTACAGTTCCGACATTAAATAAGGAATTTTACTCAATTCATCCTTATTTAATATAAAGATTCTATTTTTCCCCATTATAAAATTATCCTTTTTTGGTTTAGTATGGCAAATTAAAAAACCAAGGTCACAGTTACAATCTTCTAAATATTTATTCAATTGATTAATTTGAGATCTTGAAATTTCTTTTAATTTATAATTTTTCACTTCAATAACTGCCTTTTTGTCTTTTCTTTCAAGTATAATATCTGCAAAACCTCCTTTTATTTTAACTAGTCTATTAACCTTCCCATAACCAGATAATTTTAAGGCTATCTTCTCTTCAAATAATCTTGCTTCATCTCTTACCTTTTCAATACCAACCCCATAAAGTCTCAATCTTTCATAAGGGAATTCTATATTTGCCTTCTTGTAAGCTTCAAATATCCCTTCAGTAAACAAGTCTTGTACATGGGTTTTGCAATTTAAGTTAATATCCCTCTGAGTAGCAAAGTTATTGTTTTTTATAAAACTAACAACTTGATTTTGTTTTTTAATTAACCTTTTACTTCTGTGGTTAAATTTATTCAAATTAGCAGCCCTGTATATTTCGTCGAAATTTTTAAATATTTTATACGGGTTAATATTAGTATGATTCTTAATTTCCTTAGAACTTGCTAATGGATTATTTTGTATAAATAGAATTATTTCCTTTCTCTTTTGTTCCTTAGGTTTTAATAAATATTTTCTAGGGTATTCAACATCCGCTAAATCATATGCCTGTTTCATAGTTTGAAAAAAGTTAGAGGGGTTAACCTTAAGATCTCGAGTAATGGTATGGGCTCCAACTCCGGGATGTTTTTTTATATACTCAATTATAACCCTCTTATTTTCCTCTTTTGTTTTTCTTTTAAATGTTCTAGGAAGATTCACTCCAGCATCATGAAAAGCTTCCTCCATTCCACCCGAGTAAACTTTATCAATTTTAGTATGAAGTAATCTTTTAATATCTCTAAAGGTAGCTCTAGGATTTTCCTTTAAAAATTTTCTCACCTTCTTTTTACGATCTTCTGCATCCTGATAAAGCATTTAGTAATAAATACACGATTATATTTAAACTTTACCACTATCCTACGCACCCTTACCTAAAGTAAAAATTATAGGTTCATAAGAGTAACTATATTTCGTACTATTATAATATTTCTAAATCCTAGAAAGCTATTTAAATGAAATATTATAAATAATTTCCCATGAAATCTCAAAGAGAAACAATTAATGTATCGTATTTAGAATTAGATGACTCTGGTGCATTAGAATTACTTTATGAATACGGGGGAGCTAATAAAAAATACCATTTATATGGAAGAGATAAAAGAATAGGCTCTTTAAAGTACATAGGCACACTAGAAATGCCTGCTACCAAAATACCTGATGCTACAAGCAGAGGGAGAAAAGCTGCAGAATTTATACTACAAGAAAACTACGAAATATTAGAAGGGCTAGAAAGATTGGATAAATTCACTATAAGACCATTATGCTGGGCAGAAAAAGAAGAAGGCAATATACCAAAAAAATCATAAACTAAGTCTTTCCATTTCTTTTATCTCTGAACCAGAAACACTTGCACCTTTGAACTTTGTGCCATACAACAAAGCATCCAGCATATCTTTGCTTTGGTCTTCTATCAATCCCTTCTTAAAAGCAATATAAACTAATTCTGTTGAGCGTATGAAAAAAATACTTTGTAAATCCTTATCTATCTGGCCTTTTTCTTCAATTTTTGTGTGCAATTTATTTTCCAGAATTTCCCTGAGATTTTCCGGCTTTTCACACAAAATTCTGGTTGTTCTTTCATCAACAGCAATTATATTTTCTATTTTTTTCTGGCGAAGTATTTTACTCAAAGCCAATGCACTTGCCTCGCCAGTGTCAATAATATGGACAGGATGGTTTTTTGAAAAGTAAATCGAGTTTGTCTGTTTCAAAATGTCATAAGAAACCTTTCTAACCTCGCTACTGTCAATTCCAAGAGATTCTGGAAATTCAAGTATCTTGTCATTTATAAGTTTTCTAAGCCTTATTGCTCCCAGTTTATATTTCTTAATTGTCAAGGGCTTTTTAACAATTTCCTCTTCAATTTCCCGTGTAATAACAAATTTTCCCTTGAATACTTTTCTTAAATCAACAAGCATGTCAAGCAAAGAGTTCATAGACAAAGTTATCAATACACCAGAATCAAATATTAAAACTTTCATTTTAACTCCTTAATTAAATTCTTAACTTTTATTTCAATCTGATATATTATTTTTTGTAGTTCTTTTTTATTATTGCTATCAGTATCAGGAATCTTCCATATAATTAATTTTTTTCCATACTTTTTATTATTCTTAAATAAAGAAGTTGGAACATCATCAGCAACAATAATTATCGCATCTTGCCATATTAAGAGATCTGAACTTATCCCTTGAGGTTTACCTTTAATTACATATCCTTTTTCTTTAGATGCTTCTAAAACTTCTTTACTTATTGGTCTTCCCATAATAATGCCTGCACTTTTAGCTTTCAGTTTATTATTTTTATTTAATTTATTAAAAATTGATTCTGCAATTTTACTTCTAAAGCGATTAAATTTACAAATAAGTAGGATTTTCATTCAAAAAACTCCATAGCTCTTTTAACTCTTTTTTTAACATCCAAAGTTCTTGATTGAGGGTATTCTGAAGCACCCATAGGACCAACATACTCTGCCAACTCCCATTGAGATATACCAAGAAGTTTTGCAGTTTTTTCCATAGAAATACCATGCTCATAAACCTTAGAAGCTTTGTTTATTCTGGCTTTTCTAAAAACAAACTTGATATCTTCTTTAAACTCTCCTGGCAATTTTTCAGATTCTCTAAGCATTGAGCTAATATATCCTTTAAACTTTTCGCAAAAATCTTTATCAATACAACTTATAGAATTATCTATTGCATGCAAGAATAACTTAAGATACTTGGCAAAATCATCGCCCGAGTATTTTTCTTTTCTTTCAATTAACTTAGCTAAGGCATAAATAAAAATTGCTGCAAGCATATTATCTTCATCTTGGTAAATAGAAACGCTATGGATTGTCTGATCGCTCAGGCTTTTTAATCCCAAAACATCCTGGTCCAAAGCAGCTTTCTTAGCCTGCTTTAGAAGTTTAATCACATGCAACCTCTCTATCATCTCAATCAAAATAGGAAAGATTATTTAAATATTCCTTCCAACTGTAAATAATGGAAATTGTAATAGATACAAATTTTATAATAACCTGTATGAAAAATAAAGTAGACCTATTTCTTCAGTTGGAAAATCTATTTCCTGGAGATAAAATAGTTGTTCCAAAACAAGTTATATGGGAATTAGAAAAATTAGTTGATAAAACCAGAAAAATAAAAGACAGGCAGGCTGTTGAAATATCTTTGAAAATGCTGAAAAATAACACTTACTTTTCCCCGGACCTGAAAACAAATGATGTAGATAAAGGAATTTTAAACTATTTAAAAAATTCAGACAAATCTGTACTTGGGACAATGGACAGGGAGTTAAAAGAAAGCATAAGAAAGAATAAGCTTAATGTTAGGTTTTTGAGAATAAAATCAAAAAAGAAAATTGAAATAGTTTAAGGGCTTTGGTGAAACCCTAATAAAATAAGGTGACTTACCACTTTCGACTAAAAAAGGAGGTAAGTCAAAGTGGAGAAGAGGTCGGAGCTTAAAATGTTTCTGGTTTCAGCCAGAAAATTGATAAATAAAATACCTAAGTTTAATTCTAAGTTTTCTAACAAGATTTATGACAATCATCAGAAGATGATTATTCTTGTTTTTCGCCAGAAAATGAGAATGACTTATAGGGGAATTATAAAATTCTTTCAATTCAGCGTCGTAGCGAGAGCTATGTTGAATCTAAAAAGCATTCCAGATCATTCTACTCTTGTGAAGTTTCACAAGAGAATTAATGCAAATATCTTGGATGATTTGCTTTGCAAAAAAGAGGTGATAACTTCTGCAATAGATTCTTCAGGGTTTGAAACAACACATATGAGCTATCATTATGCAAATGTTTGGAACAGACAGGATAAACGAAGATACCGACGGTATCTTAAGGTGAGTATTGCAATTGATACTGACTCGCAATATATCCTATCTCAGAAAATTAGGCTTGGTCCTAGAAATGATCATATCGATTTTGAATCTGTTATGGAAGGTGTTAATTGCAAATTTGTCGTTGCTGATAAGGGTTATGATTCTAAATCAAACAGGTATTTTGTTTTGAGAAAAATGAAAGCATATCCACATATTCCATATAGAAAGATGAGCGGAAGGAACTATGAAAGAGCAGGAGTTCCATTAATTTTTAATGAAAAAATATATCATCAAAGAAGCAAGGTTGAAACTGTATTTTCAGTTATTAAAAGAAAGTATGGCTGTTTTGTTTTAAGCAAATCTTTTGATACTTAAAAGAAAGAGTTGTTATTCAGAATGGTGGCATATAATATAGATAGAAAGATAATATTATCTTTGGTCATTAGAGGAATTCACCAAAGCCAGTTTAAGTAACGTTTATAAACCTATTTTTACCATTTATAATTACACAAAACACTTAGGAAGTTGAGTGTTAAGAAACCATGGGTGTCTTACAATGTTTTATTTAATAGAAGTCGAAGATTTCATAAGAGTAGAGCCAAAACTTTTTGGACTTCCCACAAAGGAAGCTGTAGAAAAGCAGTTAAAAGAAAGTTATACAGATCACTTTGATAAAGAACTGGGGAAAGTTATAGCTGTTGCAGGAGTCGATAGTATTAAAGAAGGCATCATAATTCCTGGAGACGGAGCTGCATACTACAAATCAAATTTCAAGCTTGTCGTATGGAAACCGGAAATGCAGGAACTTGTTTATGGAACAATAAGGGAAATAACTAATTTTGGAGCATTCTTAGACCTTGGAATGATGCAGGGAATGATACATATAAGCCAGACAATGGATGATTATGTAAGCTTCTCAAAAACTAATACTTTAATAGGAAAAAACAATAAAAAATCTCTCAAGAAAGGCGATGCTTGTATGGCAAGAATTGTAGCAATAAGCTATAAACTTGGAGAACCAAAAATAGGTCTTACAATGAGACAGCCAGGACTTGGAAAGCTAGAATGGATACAGGAAGAAAAGCAAAAAACTAAAAAGGCAGTAAAATTAAGTGAAAAAACCGAGGAAAAGAAAAAGGGGAGGAAAAAGAAGTAAACAGCTGAGTTGCTGGACTCTAAGAACCTGCTGGAGATTGTTAAAATGGAAGAAGAAAAAATCAAAGAAAAAAAGGAAAAGAAAGAAGAATTAAAGAAAATACAGTTAGATAGTCTTAGAGGTAGAGTTATAATTTTCGACCCTGAAAAATCCGAATTTGCAAAAAATCTTAAGCTAAAGGAAAGAGCAGAGTATATTCAAAAACAAAAATGAATCTAATAAAGGAATTTGACAATAAGTTACTTCATAGAAAAGAAGTTGTTATATCTTTGAACAGTGAAAAAACACCGTCAAAGGCAGACATTACTAAAGAACTTGCTAAGAATTTTAAGTCTGCAGAAGAAAGCATAATAGTTGAAAAAATAGAGAGCAAATTCGGGAAGAAAGAGTTTACTGTATATGCAAAAGTTTATCATGATTTAGCAAGCAAGAACAAATATGAAACTGTAACAAGAAAAGAAAAAAAGAAAAGGGCTGAAGAGGCTAAAAAATTAGAGGATGAGGCTAAAAAAGCTGTGGAAGAAAAACAGAAACAAGAAGAAGCTGTAGAATAAAATGGCAAAGAAGAAAAAAGCTGAGAGAAAAGGAAAGAAACCGCATAAAAATAAGCCTACTAGTAAGAAGTATTCAAAGTACACAGTTGAAGGAGATAAAGTGAAAAGATCTTCTAACTGTCCAAGATGTGGTCCAGGAGTATTTTTAATGACAACTTCAAACAGGCAATACTGCGGAAAATGTCACTATACTGAGTTTATTTCTAAGAATAAAATTATCTAATTCTTAGATAATTAATCTAATTATAAAAAGTATATAAAAATTTAAAAACAAACTAATTTACAAACAAACACGGCAGAAACAGATGTTGTTGAGAGAATTAAAGAAGCTATTAAAAGAAGGGATGATCCCCATACATTTCCTGGGGAATTCTATAGATATGTTCTAGTTAATGGAATATCCCCTCAAGAATTTGCTACTCTTAGATTACCCGAACATAAGGTACACTTTGTTCAAGTTGAATTTGAAAAAGGTCTTGTTGCTTTTACATTAAGGGCTGATGAACCTCATGGAAAAGAAGATGCTGTTTTAAGTTTTAAAACAAGAAATCCAAATACATCTTATAGTCTCCTAGGTGATGCTGGAAGAGATTTATCATTAGCAACTCACATGGAATTTCGTGCTGGAGGCTCTTCAGACAATAAACTTGATAAAGAAGGTTTTATGAGAATGTATGGGTTCTTAAATAGAGAAGAAGGTTATTAAGAATAATTTTTTGCTTCAGACCCTATGCAACATGTTCCAAAAATATTTGAAGTATTAACAGACAGAAATTATGGAAATATTAAATTTAGGGGATTATTTGAAGGTGTCCTAATTGGTAGCTTGGGAAACTTTAAATCTTGGAAAGTCGGAGAGGATAAAGTAGTTCTAAAGGGGCATTATACTATTGATTAATCAACTCTAATAAATTCTAAGAATAAATAATCAACTGCAATAATATATTTATAATGCTCACATTTATAAAATAAATGAGAAAAAGAGGTAGAATAAATGGATTAGCAGGTCAAACAATAGAACAGATTATTGGTCAAAGAACTGCGCAATACTTAATTTATAGAATTACTGAAATAGATCGTTCTCTCTATGGAAAAGCTCATTTTGAAAGATTAAATAAAAGACTACAAGAATCCTTACAGGAGAAAATAATGCTGCGAGAGTATGAGTATAAAGGGGGAGATTTAGTAGAGAAAAAAGTTAATCTTCCAGATCCCTTTACACTTACAAGAGAAGACATAAAATACATATCTGAAGAAGAAGCTCAAGAAGTTTTTGAAGAGGTTGCAGAATTTATATTTGAATATTTAGAAAAAGGCATACCAGATTATATCAAGCTTCAAGAAATGCCTGAATTCCAAAAGTTTAAAGAAGAAATGTTGGGCAGGAAACTAGAATATAAAGGATGAAAGAGAATAAATGAGCTAAATGGAATATATTAATAAATATAAAAGCGGGACCAAAATTTAAAAAATAATGGATTAATCCGCTAAACTCATATTGAGTTATCTTAAATTAATAAGTATGATATATACTAATACCATTACTAGTATATATATGTATGTAATTTTTGAGCTGTAAAGTTAGCGTCAGGTATTAGATATGCTCTTTCTACTATTTGTTTTAATTCTAAAGTGAATACAAAACTGATAAATATATAAATAAAAATAATAAAATATAATAAAATGGCTATGCAAATAACTAAAGAAAAAACAGAAGAATTAATAGAGAAATTCGGAAGCCCCTTATTTTTATTAGATGAATCTTTGTTCAGTGAATCCTCCCAATCACAGCAAGCTGTGGGGATTTCTTTTTAATTAAAATGGTCGAAGAAATATTAAATATTGGTAGTCCAGTTAAGGATTTTGTGAGTTCTTTCTTAGAGCAAGTAAATAAGGGGGTAGAAGAGCAGAATTTTGTTTTTTGTAAAAAAGATGAAGCACATGCAGAAATGGAATTAAGTGCAGTAGAAACAAATGAAAAAGGTGCTTGAATTAAAATTCATATATTCAGTGCAGGTGGAAAACTTGAAGATACAAATTCTCAAAAAATAAAAGTTTATGTTAAAAAACCTTCAGAAGTTGATAAGGAAGAAAATAAAGCAAAAATAGAAAAAGCGAAAGTTGAACAAGAACGTGCTATGCAGTTAGCATATAGAAGAGCAGAAGCAGGGGTTAAATAAATTTTTTTAACTAAAATAAGTGACTTTAATTTTACAGCTCAGTAATTTTAAACTTTTAAAACCCTTTGATGGTTTATTTCGTTTTGGAAACCTTCGAGCCATTAGGCTCGATTCCTTTTTGGAATCATTCCTAAAAGGTTTAAACATAAACCCCGATAGAGGAAATCCAACGATCAAGTAGAGTGTTGAATCGCCTCTAAAGGGGAAAAAGAGGTGATAATAATCTAATATGAATATACTATTTAAATCTTTCTGTTTTGTTACTCTTATGAAATGACTACCCTCTTTCCTTTTATAGGAGTAACTCAGCTAGAGAGCCATTATTTATAAAGTTTGTTAAGCTACCCTTGGTATGGATCAAACAGAAAAAAGCAGGCCAAAAGTAGACAAAATAGGGCAGGAACAGTTTTATTCTTTTGTTTTTGGTGAAAAAATGTCGTGGCAGGAAATAATTTATGACCTTATAAATACCGAACAGTTAGACCCCTGGGACATAGATTTAGCACTATTATCTCAAAGATATCTCGAGCGTATCCATGAGTTAGAAGAAGCTAACTTTTCTCTAAGTAGCAAGGTGCTTTTAATAGCCTCCTTAATGCTAAGAATCAAGTCTGAACTATTAATGAGCTACTACATAAAAACCCTAGATGAAATACTTTTCGGGAAAAAAACAAAAGAAGAGCAGCAAATACTGAAGTTTGATGAATATGATGAAGATGAAATACCGGAGCTGATTCCAAAAACCCCTTTGCCAAGGTTTAAGAAAATAAGCATTCAGGAGCTAATATCTGCTTTGGACAAAGCAGTTAAAACAGAAAATAGAAGGATTTTCAAAAAAGAAGTTGAAAAAGAGAACTATGACAAAACAATGCTTTTTATGCCAAAACACTCTATAAGTCTGACAGACAGAATAAAAAATATCAGGGAAAGAATTGCACGGGTATTTCAACAGCAGGAAAGAATTGCATTCAGCGAATTTTCAGGCCCAAAAAGAGATGAAAAAATACAGACATTTATACCACTATTGCACCTAGACACTGGAAATAAACTTTGGTTGCAGCAGGAAAAACATCTGGACGAAATATGGATACACAAATCCGGCAAGCAATTTATACAAAAAGATGATATTATCACAAGCCATATTGAAGAGCAATTTGAGGAAAAATTAGAAGATGCTGAAGAAGAGGAAAAATTAGAAAAAATAAACCAAGAAAATGAAGATGGATAGGTTGCAGGTTTATTTGACAATTAAATCTTTTTCACTTACACTAATTTCTTTTCCGGTTTTCATATCTTTCAACTTAAACTTCTTTGACTTAACTTCTTTTTCACCTACAAAAACAGCATAATTAATGCTCTTTGCATTAGCATACTCCAAAGCTTTGCTTGGCTTTCCATACATTAAAGTGACATTATTGCCTTTATCTCTTAATTTAGAGGCTAATTCTATTGCCTTTTTATCCTGATCTAAAGAAATAATCAGCATTTTTTTATTTTTAGGTTTTAATTTAGAGACAGCTTCTAATCTCTCTAAACTAACTCCAAATCCAAATGAATTAACATTGCTAAAAGTATAAGCTCCTCCTCCAAGAATAGTCTCCTTGATTTCTTTTGTTTTAACCTCAAAAATAGTTCCGTTATAATAACTCAAACCTCTGGCTAAAAAGGGGGAAAATTCAATCTTAACATTATATAATTTGCAATATTTTTCAAGTTCAAGTATTTCCTTAAAATTTTCAAATTTAGAAAAGTAATTTTTTTTGTTTTTTAATATAGGGATTAATTTTTCTGCATTGTATTTCTTTAAGTTAGATAAAACCTCTTTTTCACTAAGCTTATCTAACTTGTCTATTTCTCTTATTACACTATCTCTGTCTTTAACAGAAATTTTTAATGAATCTAAAATTTCATTTAAGAGTTTTCTATTATTCACATAAATAACTCCTTTAATGTTAAGTACCTCAAAAATTTTACTTATCATAGAAAAAACCTCTGCTTCATCCCTAAGACTAGATCCGATTATATCCGCATCGCAGGTAATAAACTGCCTGAATCTGTTTCCGCTTATAGGCTCATCTCTGAACACAGGACCAATTTGAAATCTTTTATAAGGTAATTTTTTTCCCTGAGCTAATCTTTTAAGTTGAAATGTAACTTCATATCTTAAAGCTAATTTTCTCTCACCCTTATCTTGCAATTTAAAGATGTCACTTACAGCTTCATCGTTACTATTTTCTCCTTTTACAAATTCCTCGTATTCAATCACAGGAGTTTCAGCATATTCAAATCCATATTTTTCAAACTCACAAGTAAGAATTTTCTGAATCTCAAGTCTTTTCTCAGCTTCTTCTCCAGTATAATCTCTGAATCCTTTTACTTCTTCTTTCATTTTAATTTCTTCTCCAGTAAAATATCTAATTTGCTTGCAGTTACATTTAATTTTTTAAACATTCTAATTGAATTGCCTTTTTTATTTACTAAACATAAGAATTTCTTAAAACCTTTCTTTTTATAAATTTCAAATATCTGCTTCATTACCTTTTTTCCTATCCCTCTTCCCTGGAATTTTTCAACAATTGCCATTTCTTCTCCATAAGCAACCTCTCCAGGACACATAAATCTAGAATTAACAGATGCAAAACCTATGAGTCTTCTATCTAAAAAAATGCTATACAGGTCATCATATTTAAAATAAAAGTTTATTCTCTCATAAGCTTTCTTATACGTCCATTTTTCATTGTAAGGTGTCTTAGAAAATTCATCCATATAAAGCTTAGAAATTACCTTTAATTCAGACTTCTTTGACTTTTTTAATAAAATATTCATCTCACATCCCTCCTTGTTTGTTTTTATCCATACAGTTTTCTTTGACTCTAACAACTTTCTTTTTTAAAAGAAAGTTGTTAAAAGCGGAAGGAGAGAGTCGAACTCTCGTCTCACGGACTTTGCCAACTTTTTCCTGAAGCAAACTTAGTTTTCTTTGACTCCAAGAACTTTCTTTTTCCAAAAGAAAGTTGTTGTCCACAACCGCGCATTTTGCCGTTAAACTACAACCGCCATCAAAAGACAACCAAAGGTTTTCTTTTATAAACTTTCCTTTTAAAAAGTTATCAAACTTTCCTTTTAATTGCCTAGCATTTAAATTAGATAAACATAGTATAAAAATTCTTTGAGGGTTTTGAAAATTAGAGTTAAATAAACCTTTTAACGAAAAGGTTTCCAAAATACTTTTAAAAAAGTAACAAAACTTAAAACTAGAAAAATCCTTACAAGATGTGGGGATAACTCCAAAGTTTATTCATTGTAAATATCTAAGAAATATTACCTTTAAAAAATTATGCTTTTCTCTCAAATAATTTATTTACATCAATTCCAGCCTTAGACAGATTCTAAAACTAATAAACTAAGAACTAATCTTTGAAATTTTAGCGGCAATAATTACATAAAAAGACAAAATCTACATAATATTTAAATTTTATTGTAAGAAATCAATCAACTTCTTTAAATCTTTCTTGTTTTAGCTGATACTTATCATAAAGCCCTCCAAACCAAGAGCTTAATTCTTCTGTTTTTCCTCCTGGTAATTCATGGCCTATATGTAATTTAAAACCTGAAGTAAATCCTCCAAACTTAATAGTAGTATCTGTATACTCACCTTCATTATAACCAGTCAAGCTATAAGTTGCAAGTGTTAAATCCCCTGAGTTAATTTCATACCTTTTTTCTAATAGACCTTGCAAAAATTCATCTCTAAATTTTACAAACCCATTTTCAAAATGTATATTATGAAACCTCCCGCCATCAATAAGTCCCTGAATTACTTCATCAAAACTCCCTGATTTAGGAGAAATACCTAAAATTCCAGGTGAGAAAATACCATCATAGTTAGGGATAAAAATACTTTTATTAAGATCATGATTATACTTATACTCAAACCTTAGATTACTAAAAGGCATAACTCCATGATCTCTGCATTCAGCAATATATTTTAGCTCACTTTCACTCTTGCCTTGAGGAGATAAAATACCGTCTGCAGCTAAAACAATTTCAGAATATTTGGGAGTTATAGGAACTGTCCTAACAGCTTCAAGCAAAAGCTCTCTAGAAACATTATCAATTCTCCCTTCCCCAAGACCTTTCTTGATTTCCATAAAAATACTAATTAATCTAGTTTAAAAATATTTATATATAAAATAAAACATTTTTATACCTTCTTTATCTCTATAAAAAATGGGAATGAAATACTACGCATTCTGGATTGCTATTATCCTAGTAGCTACATTTACACTTCAATCATTTGTTAATGGCTTCACAGATGCATTAATACTAAATGAATCTTCGTTTTCA
>Ga0210006_1002183_pt1 | contig 13010 bp, 9 predicted proteins | sample CryGey02umfilter_2_FD_185452 | JGI IMG/M metagenome (GOLD analysis project Ga0210006, IMG submission 185452) | Groundwater microbial communities from aquifer in Utah, USA - Crystal Geyser 4/10/14 0.2 um filter (SPAdes) (version 3) | ecosystem: Environmental > Aquatic > Deep subsurface >... | reverse complement strand
CCAACATTGACCATAAAGCCACAGCCAAAGACATTAAAAAAACCTGCGCTGAAGCCAAAAAATACGGCTTGCGGGGCGTGGATGTCAATCCTCAATGGGTTGGTTTGGTCAGCCAGGAATTAGCCGGCAGTGATATTAAAACAGTGGTTTTGATTGACCCGCCCATGGGCTTAAGTTCTCGCTTTCGGCGGCTGGATCTTTGCCGCCAGGCCAAAAAAGATGGCGCTGACGAGCTGGATGTGGTGATTAATGTGATTGATATTAAATATGAAAGATATGATGAAGTGTTAGCCGACTTGAAAGAAATTTGCAAGATTTTGCCTACTAAAATAATTATTGGCTCGGGGTATCTCACGGACGAAGAAATAAAAAAGGCCTCGGAAATTGTCAAACAAGCCGGCGCGTTTTGCGTTAAAACAGCCACGGAAAAAGATCCTTTAGACCGTCTGGAATTAAAAGAAAAAGCGCGCCATCTTGATATTATGAAAAAAGCCGCTCCGGGTTTGGCCATTAAGGCCTCGGCCAAAATTCAAACTTACAAGGACGCTCTAATGATGATAGCGGCTGGGGCTGATATCATCGGCACCAGCGCGGGCGTGGAAATTGTTAAGGGCTGTCGAGCCAGCTTGAAACGACGAAAATAAAAACTAATTTGTTGTCATTCTGAGCCAGCAGGCGAAGAATCTCATGCACGAGACCCTTCGCTCCGCTCAGGGTGACACTCCGTGTCATTTTTCATTTATGTTGAAACCAACTATCGGCTTGGAAATTCATATAGAGCTTAACACTGAATCAAAGATGTTTTGCGCTTGCCCCAATGAGTCCTGGCAAACCGAGCCCAATAAAAATATTTGTCCAACTTGCTCTGGCCAGCCGGGTTCTCTGCCAACAATCAATCAAGAAGCCATCAAAAAAAATATTAAAACCGCTTTGGCCTTAAACTGTGAGGTGGCTGACAATAGCTTTTTTGAGCGCAAAAATTATTTTTACCCCGACTTACCCAAGGGCTACCAAATATCACAATACCAAGAACCATTGTCAAAAAATGGATATCTTGATATTCACATTCCTGCTTCTGGTCAGGATAAAAATTTTCAATTTTCAATTTCCAAGTTTCAAACAAAAAGAATAAGAATAGAAAGAATACATTTAGAAGAGGATACTGGCAGGTTGCAACATCCCGAGGGCGCTGATTATTCTTTAGTTGATTTTAACAGAGCTGGCGTGCCGTTAATGGAGCTGGTTACCGAGCCGGATTTGGCAACGGCCGAGGAGGTCAAGGAGTTTGTTAAAGAGCTGAAGCTTATTTTACAATATCTCAATGTCTCGGGCGCTAATATGGAAAAAGGCGAAATGCGTTGCGAAGTGAACATTTCTTTGGCCGAAAAAAATGCTGAAAAATTTGGCGCCAAGGTGGAAATAAAAAACTTAAACTCAATAGCGGTAGCTGGCGCGGCCGTTGAGTATGAAATTAAACGGCAAACAGAAATTTTAGCCAGAGGAAATAAGGTTGTTCAAGAAACCCGCGGCTGGCATGACAAAAAAGCCATTACTTTTTCGCAAAGAGACAAAGAATCAGCTCATGACTATCGTTATTTCCCCGAACCAGATTTGCCGCCTCTAAAAATCACGCCAGAATTACTTAACGAGATTAAGGCCGCTTTGCCCGAGTTGCCCAGCCAAAAGCGAGCCAGATTTGTCAAAGAGTATCGCCTCAACAGTCAAGATATTGAGCTTTTTGTTCACCAAAAGGGCTTGGGTAATTATTTTGAAAAAGTGGTTTCAGAATTAATCAGCTGGGTGGCGGAAAAATACGAAACTACTCTTCCCCCTGAAGAGTTTCAGAAGTTGATAAAATTAGCATCCAATTATATTGCCACTGATTTGCAGGCCTTATTGAAAGAGAAGGGGATTGAAGATTTTGACGAAGAAAAATTTAAAATAACGGCAGAAAATTTTGCTGAATTTTTGAATATGATTTATTTGGGTGAAATATCAAGCAAAATAGCCAAAATGCTTTTACCGGAAATGTTAAGCAAGGGTGGCGACCCTTCGCAAATTATCATTGACAAGGGTTGGCAAATGGTCTCTAGTAAGGTTGAAATAGAAAAGGTAGCCCAAGAGGTGATTGCTAACAACCCCAAAGCGGTTGAAGATTATGGTAAAGGCAAAGTTGCTTCTTTGCAGTTTTTAGTGGGTAAGGTGATGGCCAAGACAAAAGGCAAAGCCAAACCCGAGGTAGTTAGTGAAATTCTAAGAAGGAACTTAGTTACTTCTACTATCTAATTATGCAGATTTTTTCAGCTTCTATAAAATCGTTTTATGAAAAAATGGCTCGCAACGAGATGAGTAGTTTTTCTGTGCCGGCCTTTAATTTAAGAATTTTAACTTTTGATATGGCCAGAGCTCTTTTCAGAGCCGCTCAAAAAGTTAAGACCAATACTTTTATTATAGAAATAGCTCAATCCGAATTGGGCTATACCAAGCAAACGCCCAAGAGTTTTGCCAAGCAATGTTTGGCGGCGGCCAAAGCGGAAAATTATCAAGACAAAATTTTTTTACAGGGCGACCATTTCAAACCCAAAAACAATTTACCGAGATTGATTAAACGAGCGATTAAAGCCGGTTTTTATAACATTGACATTGATTGCTCGGCTTTGCCGCTAGTCGAAAACATTGCCCAGACGAATTATTTCATTGAACTAATTAAAAAGCGCCAGCCGCGAGATATGGCTATAAATATTGGCGGGGAAGTAGGCGAGATAGGCAGCTCCAATACCAGCGCCGAGCATTTAAGAGAATTTTTGCAAAAAGTCAAAGGCATTAACAAGGTGGCGGTGCAAACTGGCACGGCTCACGGCAAGGGCGGGCAAATTGACTGGCAGTTATTAAAAAACCTTTCAGCTATCGCCCAAGAGTATGGCTTGGCCGGGGTTGTGCAACATGGCGCTTCAACCTTGAGCGAAGATGATTTGAAAAGATTGCCCCAGCATGGCGTTTGCGAGGTTCATTTGGCCACCGAGTTGCAGGATGTAATTTTGCAACACCCCTTGTTTCCTTATAAAATAAAAAAACAAGCAATAGGGCGTTTCAAAAATAAAATAAACAGCATCCCTCAAACCATCAAAGACCAGATTATGGAGGAAGTTGAGGAAAAATTTATTTTCTTTTTTAAGTGTTTGGGCGTTGAGAATATTCACAGTGATTTGAAATAGCGATGCGCGCTCTATTGACATCGGGTTTTGAGCGGGTATGATGGGGCTGGCTATTTAGAAATTTTTATCCCTAAAAACAAAAAAATCACCAAAGGAGGTGATGAAAATGAAATGGTTGATAGGGATTTTTTGTTTTTTATTTGTTCTGGGCGTTGTAATTTTTCGTCCAGAGCAATCCGTGGTTGCCATCGCTTTAGTGGTGTGCGGCCCGGGGGTTTTTTGTCGTTTTCGAGATTTTTTTTCGTAAACGACAGGAACCAAGAGCAAGCAGATTACTGCTTGCTCTATTTTTTTAGAAAATTTTTCAGCAGAGTTGCGGCTTGCCGCGAATTTTTTACCCAGCGGATTTTTTTATCTTTCTTGAACCATGTCATTTGCCTCTTGGCAAACTGTAAAGTATGAATTTTTATTCCGAAAGGAGGCTCCCTCCTTCCTTGGAGGAAGGAGGGAGCCTCCTGCCACTCGGCGTAGCCGATGGTATTTTTTAGGATAGGCGTCCAGCCATATTTTTTAACCAGTGTTTCAACTTCATTCTCAAGGCCTTGTTTGAGCATCTTGTTGGTTCTTTCTTCTATCCGTTTTTTCAAGTCCTTTTGGTTAATTTTAGCGCCCAAAATCAAGCAATCAAACTGCGGTTTTTTTATTATGGCAGGCACTTGGCCAAATTGTTTGGCCATTTCAATTGCCCGAATGAGCCGTCTTTTATTATTTTTGTCAATATTTTTCGCTCTGGTTTTATCCAGCTTTTTTAAGATTTCAAAAAGCTGGATAGGGGATTTATCTTCAAGCTTTTTTCGCAAGGCCGAATTAGCTTTTGATTTAGGAAACTGCCAGCCCTCAACCACCGAGTAAATATAAAAGGCCGTGCCGCCCACCAAAAAAGGAATTTTACCTCGCTTTTGAATATCCTTGATGGTTTTAATGGCTAATTTTTGGTACTGCGCCACATTAAACGATTGGTTTGGCCTAACAATATCAAACAAATGCTGTATTCCAATATTGGAAGGTCTGCCCTTCCAATTTGGTTTGGCGGTGCCGATGGTCATTTCAGCATAAATCTGGCGCGAGTCAGCGCAAACAATCTCGCCATTGAATCTGTGAGCTAATTTTATAGCCAAGTCGGTTTTTCCGCTGGCAGTGGGGCCAAGAATAACTATAAGTTTATTCATTTTTTATTAAACTAAGTAAAATTTGTTCCCGTTTTTGTTTTTCTATCAGTGGCACAGTGTCTTTTAGGCGAAAGGCGGCGGTACCAGAGCGGGGGGAGTATTTGGCAATAAAGGCCTGTTTGAAATTAACTTTTTTCATCACTTCAACAGTTCTTTGAAATTGTTTTTCGGTTTCGCCGGGAAAGCCCACAATGATGTCCGTGGTTATGACAACCGCGGGCATGGCTTTTTTTATTTTAGCGATAAGTTTTAGATAATCTTGTCTAGTATACTTACGATTCATTTTTTTTAAGATGGCGTTGTCGCCAGTTTGAAAGGGCAAATGGACATATTTGATTATTTTAGGGTTTTTGGCCATTTCAGCGATGAGTTTGTCGGAAAAATCCTTGGGGTGGTTGGTTAAAAACTTCACCTTAAAATCGCCATTTAGGGCGGTTATTTTTTGCAAAAGCCCAACAAAGTTCGGATAGCTGTTTACATTTTGAGCTATTAAGGTTATTTCTTTCACACCTTTTTTAATAAGCCCAGCGGCTTCTTTCGCAATGGCTGTTTGGCTGCGGTATTTTTCACGGCCCCGAGTATAAGGCACTACGCAATAGCTACAAAAGTTATTGCATCCTTTGCCAATAGTTATTAGACCGGTTAGTGGCCCGCCCGCATCGCTACGCGAACCAGTTCGCTGCGAAGCGTTGCGGGCGAGTGGAAATTTTTCAATATCTCGAAATTTTCTAATTTCCACATCTAATTTTTCAAACATTTTTTTATCTGAATCAAGTACACAACCCGTAGCGATAATTTTTAATTTTGGATTGCGGTTTTTCATTTTTAGTTTTAAGTTTTTAATTTTATTTACTACTTTATCCACTGATTTTTGCCGCACAGAACAAACTAAAACTATAACTAAATCAGCTCCATCAGGGGTGGGGGACTGCGAGTAGCCCTTTTTAAGCAAAAGCTGGCTTATTTTTTCCGCGTCAGCTTTATTAAACTGACAACCAAATACTAAAATATGGTATTTCATAACTTACTTTTGACGCCATTAAAGCATATTTTAAGCCAAACAAAAAGAGGAAGGAGGTTCGCTCCTTCCTCTTTTTTGAAATGTTGGATTATTGATTTATGGGAGAGGTGGCTGTGGTAGTGGCGTTTTGTTGCCGCAAATTTTCTTTAATAATGTCCATCTTTTGCTTTAAGGTTGAGTTCGTAGGCAAGCTATTTTTTATTTCGTTGAGCATTTCTTGTTTTTTCTCAATGGTTGTCTTTGCTTTGTCCAGATAATTTTCTATTTTTTGTTGGGCTACCGCGGGCATAGCTTGCAGTTTTTCATTCAGTTTTTGCAGGTTTTCTGTTTTTGCTTGTTTAATTTGTTCAAGGGTTGAGGTGGGAAATTTATCTTCTAACTTTTTGATGATTTGCAAATTAAGCAGGGGCTTTAAGTCGTTTTCTTTGAGAGCGTCCAGACCCTTTTCCACCCTGGCTTTAATTTTATCTTTGTCTTCCAGCTTTTGCATTACTTGGCCGAATTGCTCTAATTGCCTTTCCCTAACCTGCTGGATTTTTTCTAAGGCGCTGGCGGGCACCTGGCTGGCCAGTTTATCCAGGATTTGTTCTTGCAGAATTTGTTGCTTGGTGAATTTATCCAGAAACTTGCTCACCGCAACGCTGGTGGTGGCTGTTTCCTTAAACTTGGCGATATTTTTCTGCACGGCCTCTATTTTGTTCTGATAGAGCTCGGTGGCTTTGTTTAGAATTTTAGGATTGTTAGTTTTTTCTGCTAACTTTCTTGCTTCTAAAAGTTTTTCTGACGCTATCTTTAAGTTCAGCTCGGCTTTTTTAACTTGGCCGAAAGTGAAAACCGACTGAATCGCATTTTTCCAATTTTTCAAGAAATAAAATTTACTGTAAGGCAAAAGGGTTGGCTCTGAAATATCTAATTCTTGCGCTGTTATGGCTTCGTCTTGAACTGTTGCTTGAACGGCCGGCTGGTCAACAGCGACAACAGTGTCTGTGGCTTCTTGGGCTAGAGCTATGCCCGTTGCGCCAAAAACTAAAAGAACTGAACACAATAAAATTATTTTTTTGAACATGTTAGAAATCGTTAATGAATGAGTGGCGATTAGCCACGAGTGAATTTATGAGTTCTTACACCCTGTGAAGTAATTTTAAAATCCTGAGGGCAGACCTCCTGAAAACTGGGCTCCCAGCATGGGGAGGTCTGCCCTCGGGATTTTAAAATTGAAATTTGCTTTGCAAATTTCTACTTCACGGGGTAAGTCCTCCGTAAATTTCAAGCTTCGCCTTACGGCTCGCTTTCAATAACGGATTACTTATTTTTTGTTTATTATTTCTTCTTTTATTGTAGCAATAAATTTGTCAATTGTCATGGCTCCTTTATCCCCAGCGCCTCTTTGGCGCACCGCCACGGATTTGGCAGAAATTTCTTTATCGCCAACCACTAAAATATAAGGGATTTTTTGCATCTCGGCCTCGCGAATCTTTTTACCAATGGTTTCGTTATCTAAATTCAATATCGCCCGGATATTATTTTGCTTTAATAAATCCAAGACCTCTTGGCCATATTTTTGGTGGTCTTGGCCAATAGGTAAAACAATGGCTTGGATAGGGGACAGCCAGACAGGAAAAGCGCCAGCATAATGCTCAATCAAAACGCCAATAAACCTTTCAAAGGAACCAAATAGGGCTCGATGTAAAACATAGGGCCGTTCTCTTTCTCCCTTTTGGTTAGTAAAGCTCATGTCAAATCTTTCTGGTAGGTTAAAATCAAACTGCAAGGTTGAACATTGCCATTCCCTACTCAAACAATCTTTTATTTTATAATCCAGCTTTGGCCCATAAAAAGCGGCTTCGCCTTCTTGTTTTTTATAATCTAACTTTTGTTCTTTGGCTACTTCTTCTAAAATTTTTTGGGTAAATTCCCAGCCCTCGTCATTGCCAGCGTATTTTTCTTTGTTGTTGGGGTCTCTTAATGATAAATAAACATTAAACTCCTTAAAACCAAAAGTGTTGAGAATAAAAATAATAAAATCAGCTACTCGCTTTAGCTCGTCTTTGACTTGTTCTTTGGTGCAAATAATATGGGCGTCGTCTTGGGTAAAACCACGCACTCGCGTTAAGCCAGAAAGCTCGCCTGATTTTTCATAGCGGTAAACAGTGCCACACTCGGCCCACCTGATTGGTAAATCGCGGTAGCTTTTTGGCTTTGAGTTATAAAGCACAACATGAAAAGGACAATTCATTGGCTTTAATAAATATTCTTCTTTGATTTCAGATTTTTTACCATCTTGTTGTTCTTTCAAGGTTTGGCTTACTTCCAATGGGGGATACATACTTTCGTTGTAAAATCCCCAATGGCCAGAAGTTTCCCAAAGTTTTCGGCTGCCAATGTGTGGGGTTCTTACTAGCTCATACCCGTTCTTCAAATGCTCTTGATACCAAAAGTCCTCCATAATCCGCCACAACATTGCGCCTTTTGGTTGCCACATAGCCAAGCCCATACCAACAGTGGGGTCAATTAAAAATAAATCTAACTCTTTGCCAAGCTTGCGGTGGTCGCGTTTTTCCGCCTCCTCCATCATCTGTAAATAATCTATTAATTCTTTTTCGCTTTCAAAAGCTAAGCCGTAAACGCGGGTAAGCATTGGCCGTTTCTCGTCGCCTCGCCAATAAGCGCCCGCTATCTTAGTCAGCTTGAAGGCCTTGGTATTGATTTCGCTGGTGTTTTCAATGTGCGGCCCAGCGCATAAGTCCACAAAATCGCCGGATTGGTAAAGCGTTAGACGCCCGATGTCGGGAGCCCTTAGACATCGGGTGTCGGTAAACTCTTTGATTAGCTCTAATTTATAGGGCTCGTTGGCGAAAAGTTTTTCGGCCTCGCCTTGGGAAATTTCTTTTTTTATAAAATCAATATTTTGTTTGATAATGGCTTGCATTTCTTTTTCAATTTTGGCCAAGTCCTCGGGCGTGATTCTGGCGTCAGAAAAGTCGTAGTCATAGTAAAAACCATTTTCAATGGCCGGCCCAATGCCAAGCTTAACATCTGGATATAATTTTTTAACCGCCGCGGCCATAATATGGCTCAATGAGTGCCGAGCAGTTTCTATTGGAGCGTTTTTGTTTGACATATTATTTTTGATAATTGAAAATTGAAAATTGGAAAATTAGGCCGTCAGGCCTCAAGTATTTCCTCCACCAATTGGGCGATGATTTTGGGCTCGCCGTCGCGGGTGTCTTTTTTGCCGGTGATTAAAACAATTTTGTTTTCTTGAAATATCTCGGGGTTGGCTTCCAAAATAGATGGGAATATCACTACTTCGGCTTTGTCGGTTAAGTCCTGCAGTTGCAGAAAAATCATAGGCTGGCCTTTTTTGGTAATAATTTTTTTGACCGATGAAATAATGCCACCCACCCTAATAGTATTATAAAAAACACTGTTATTCAATTCTTTTAAGGGGGTGGTGCGGTCTCTTAAAAGGTTTTTGAAGTTGTCCAAGGGGTGTGAGGAAACATAAAGGCCCAAAAGTTCTTTTTCCCACATAATTTTTTGTTTGGCGGTGGCTGGGGAAAAATCAGCCAAGCGCAATGATGGAGGCACCAGATTGGCCAAGCCGAATAAACTGGCTTGGGCGTTGGCTCTGTCCTTACGAATCTCTCGGTTAAACGAGAGCGCTTCTTCTAAGTTGCCCAACAAAACATTCCTTTCTGCAAATTTATCAAATGCTCCTGATTTTATCAAGGACTCCAGCGACTTTTTGTTGAAATCTTTGGAATCAATTCGTGTGGCAAAATCGGAAAATGATTGAAACGGCCCTTGGTCTTTTCGTTCTTGTAAAATGGCTTCCACAATATTTTCGCCGACATTTTTAATGGCCAAAAGCCCGAAACGGATTTTGGTTGTGTCGGGCGTAACTGAAAAATTGCGAAAACTTTCATTAATATTGGGCGCTAAAACCTCAATAGCCATGGCTTTGCATTCGTCAATGACAAAAGCGATTTTGTCCATATCGTTTTTTTCCGAAGTGAGCAGGGCGGCCATAAACTCCACCGGATAATGCGCCTTAAGGTAGGCGGTGTTATAGGCGATAATGCCGTAAGCTACCGCATGGGACTTATTAAAACTATAAGAAGCGTGCGGCTCTATCCAAGAAAAGACCTTATCGGCAATGCTTTTGGACACATTGTTTTTCACGCAACCTTCCAGAAATTTTTCTTTTTGGCTAGCCAATAATTCTTTGATTTTTTTGCCAATGGCTTTTCTTAAAATATCCGCCTCGGCCAAGGAAAAGCCAGCTAACACTTGGGCGATTTTCATAATTTGTTCTTGATACACTGGCAAGCCGTAGGTGTTTTTCAGAACTTCTTTGAGCGAAGGGTGAATATATTCAATGCTTTTACGATTGTTTTTACGGGCAATATATTCCGGGATAAGCTCCATAGGGCCGGGCCGATACAAAGCGATCATGGCCACGATGTCGTCAAAGCAGGTTGGCCGCAAGTCCTTAAGCTGGCGTTTTATTCCATTACTTTCCAATTGGAATACGCCAGTTGTTTTAGCTTCCTTAAAAAGAGTCATAGTTGCCTCATCAGTCATGGGAATTTGCGACAAGTCAAGATTTTCACCCCGAACCTTGTAAATTCTGGCCAAGGTGTCTTCAATAATTGTTAGATTTTTCAAGCCCAAAAAGTCAATTTTCAAAAGCCCTAAATCATCAATAGAGCGCATTTCGTATTGCGTGATAATATTGTTGTCATTTTGGGTGGGATGCTGGGTGGGTACAATTTCGTCTAAGGGCTGGCTGGAAATAATTACGCCGCAAGCATGGGTAGAGGCGTGCCGCGCCACCCCTTCTAATTTTTTAGCTAAGTCAATTAATCTTTTGGCTTGGCTGTCGGTTTGATAAAGGGTTCTGAATTCGGTTACTTTGTCTAAACATTGCTCCAAGTTTAAGCCAGCCGGAATCATTTTAGCGGCTTGGTCGCAAAAACTGTAAGGCAAGCTAAGCGCTCGGCCCACATCCCTAATAACCGCTCGGGCGGCCATGGTGCCGAAAGTAATAATTTGCGCCACCTTGTCGCGGCCATATTTTTCCGCCACATAATTGATCACTTCATCGCGCCTACGGTCAGTGAAGTCCAAATCAATATCTGGCATCGCGATCCGATCTTTATTCAAAAAACGCTCAAAGAGCAGGCCATATTTGATGGGTTCAACTTCGGTGATGTTTAATAAAAAGGAAACCAACGAGCCGGCGGCCGAACCGCGGCCCGGCCCCACCACAATACGGTTTTGCTTGGCCCAGTTTACAAAGTCCTGCACAATCAAAAAATAAGGCGCGAAACCAGTGCCCTCAATCACTGAAAGTTCATACGCGAGCCGTTCTTGGGTTATTTGGTTGTTTTCTATTTGCTCGGACTTTTTTTCCAAACCCGCATAACACAATTTTTTTAAATAATCATTGGGGTTTTGGTTATCGGGCGTTTGGAAAGTTGGTAATTTTGTTTCGCCTAACTTAAATTCAAAATTACATATTTCGCTGACAAGTTGAGTATTGCTGATGGCCTCGGGTGATTGAACTTGTTGGCAAAAATCAGCCATCTCTTGGGGCGTTTTCATTGAAAAATCATCGCCTTTCATAGTGAGCCGTTGAGGGTTGTCAATTTTGGCGCCGGTGTTAATGAGCATTAAAATATCTTGGGCCTCGGCATCATCTGGCCTTAAGTAATGGCAATCATTGGTGGCTACTAAGGGAATGTTTAATTTTTTAGAAAAATCAATTAAAGCAGTGTTGGCTTTGGCTTGCTCGGGAATAGCGGGGTGCTGTTGAATTTCTAAAAAGAAATTTTCCGGGCCAAAAATTTTCTGGTATTTTTTAGCTAATTCAGCCGCTTCCTCTAATTTGTTGGCGGCGGCCAAGAAGGGAATTTTGCCTTTAACGCAGGCCGACAAAGCAATCAGCCCTTGGCAGTATTGAGCCAATAATTCATCATCAACCCTAGGCTTGTAGTAAAAACCTTCTAAGTGCGACTTGGTAACCAGTTTGACTAAATTGTGGTAGCCAATTTCGTTTTTGGCCAGCAAAATAAGATGATATCTTTTATCGTCAATGTTGGGCCGTTTTTGGCTCATCTGTTCAAAAGCAGTGTATACCTCGCAGCCAATAATCGGCTTAACGCCGGCTTTTTTGGCTTTTTTGTAAAACTCCACCGCTCCATACAAAGCGCCGTGGTCAGTGATGGCCACGGAGTTCATTCCCAATTTTTGGACATAAGCGATGAGTTCGTCAATTTTGGGCAGGCCGTCCAAAAGGGAATAGTGCGTGTGCACATGTAAATGAGTAAATGGCTGGCTCATAAAGCAAAAACAAACTGTTGCAAGATATGAGCGATCGCTCACATAATGCAACACTCAAGAGTCATTGAGGTCACTCAATTATTTCTTTATAGGTAGCGTTATTGAGTTTGAATTTTCCTTTGATAATGGCTTTTTTGGTAATGAGAAAGTTGCCTATTTTGGCGTTTTCTAAATTAACATTTTCGCCGATGAAAATTTGCACTAAATCTAAGGTGCCTTCAATTTTTGAACCGCTTAAATCAAGGTTGCCCGCAATCACCGCTTCTCGCAGATAAACATCCCCCTTAATTATCAGCCCGGCCTGATAGCTATCAAGGACATTCATATTTCTTAAGAGCACATCTTTTTTGAATTGAGCTCGCGCTAAGCTTAAAAAACCTTCAAGTTGCAGGTTGTCAAGGCACAAAATGCCCGCCACCATGGCTTCAATAAAGTTGACGCCTCCCTTGATGCTGGCGCCGGTTAGGTTGATGTCGCCGTTTATCTGAGCTGAACCCATATAAAAAGAACCATTGATTTTCGCGCCCTTTGCCCGAATGCCTTTTTTGAGCGCTGCTTCTTCTAAAGAAATGCCGCTCAAAACAGTTGCTCCTTCTAAGTTGAGAGTTTGTTCTAAAACTTTTTTTTCCAGAATGAGGCCGGGCAATGTTTTGTCGGAAAAATCAATGTCTCTTTCTTCAATAGCGGCAATACGGATTTCATCCTCAATGGCCGAGCTGGTCAGAATGTTTTGATTAAGCATAAAATTAGGTTAAAATATATTGTCGCATTATAATCTTTTTTTTGTTTTCTGTAAAATGGCCAAAAATTCAAAAATTATCGTAGGAATTGACGAGGTTGGCCGCGGCCCATTGGCTGGTCCAGTTTTGGCCTGCGCCATAACACAAATCGTTAGTCATTCTGAGGGAGTGGAGCGACCGAAGAATCTCAATGGCAGAGACTCAAAACAGTTAAGCCCAAAACAGCGGGAGGAGATTTACGAGATATTAAAAAAAGACCCATTGGTGGAGTGGGGGATTGGCAGGGTAGGGGAGAAAGTTATTGATAAAATAAACATTTTTCAAGCCACCAAGTTAGCTATGGAAAAAGCAGTGCTGGCTTTAGAGAAAAAAATTGGCCAGCCAGCAGATAGGCTGTTAATTGACGGCAACTTTGGCATTGGCTTGGCTAGACCCCAACAATCAATTATCAAGGGAGATGAAAAGATTCTTTTAATATCTCTGGCCTCAATCGTGGCCAAAGTAGAAAGAGACCGCC
>Ga0210006_1002172_pt1 | contig 13040 bp, 10 predicted proteins | sample CryGey02umfilter_2_FD_185452 | JGI IMG/M metagenome (GOLD analysis project Ga0210006, IMG submission 185452) | Groundwater microbial communities from aquifer in Utah, USA - Crystal Geyser 4/10/14 0.2 um filter (SPAdes) (version 3) | ecosystem: Environmental > Aquatic > Deep subsurface >... | reverse complement strand
ACGGTATTACGCCTGATACGTTCTACTACGAAAATCTGCTCACGCTGCCTATGGCTGCCTGAGCAGAACTCGGCAGGAGTCCACTTATAAAGAGGGATTTACTGTCCAACCGAACGGGACCACCTCTCAGCTTGCCCTTGTGTCCGATAAACTGTTCAGTGGTAAAAAACGGCTGGGTGAGAAAGCGTTCCAGTCGCCGCGCACGACCCACCACCTTATGATCCTCGGGTGATAACTGCTCCATGCCGAGCATGGCGATAATGTCTTTGAGCTCGGCGTATTGGGCGAAGGTGCGACGGATCTCCTGCGCCAGATCATAATGCCGCTTGCCAATGATGCCGGTCGTGGCCATTTTGGAACTGGATTGCAAGGGATCGATGGCAGGATACAGCCCTTCACTCGCCCGCTTACGCGATAACACGATGGATGCGGAAAGGTGCGAAAATGTATGCACTGCTGCCGGGTCAGTGAAATCATCCGCCGGCACGTAAACGGCCTGGATCGAGGTAATGGCACCGGTATCCGTATTGGCGATACGTTCTTCCAGTCGTGACAACTCGGTTCCCATGGTCGGCTGATAGCCGAGGCGAGCCGGCATCTGTCCCATCAAACCGGACACTTCCATGCCCGCCTGAATAAACCGGAAAATGTTATCCACCAACAGCAGCACATCGCGATTTTCATCATCGCGGAAATACTCGGCCATGGTCAGTGCTGCATGACCGACGCGAAAACGTGCACCGGGTGGTTCATTCATCTGACCGAACACCATCACCATATTGTCCAGCACACCCGCTTCTTTCATTTCCCGATACAGTTCTTCGCCTTCACGACAGCGCTCACCAATACCGCAAAAAATACTCACGCCGGCATGCTCTCCGACCATGTTGTGTATCATCTCGGTGAGCAGGACTGTCTTGCCCACACCGGCACCCCCAAACAGGCCTGCTTTGCCGCCTCGTTCCAGTGGCATCAGCACATCGATGAGTTTAATGCCGGTTTCAAAGATTTCGGATTTGGTGGAGCGTCGGGCTAATGGGGGCGGCGCATGATGCACGCTCCGCCACTGGATCTCTGTCGGTGCCGGTTGACGATCGATTGCATGACCGAAAACATCGAACATCCGGGACAGAATAGCCTTGCCCACCGGCGTCAATAATGGTCCGCCACTGTCTTCCACCTGCATACCGCGGGCAAGACCCTGGGTCGCCGTCAACGCAATGCCACGCACCCGATGTGCGTCAAGTTGCGACAGCACCTCAATCGCAATTTTCCCCTCACGCGCATGCAGCAGCGAATGAATGGGGGGCAAATGTTCTTCAAACACGATGTCCACGACACTCCCGCGCACAGAAACCACCATACCGGTGTTTTTGAAAGCTTTGTCGTCAGGTATCGTCTGATTCGTATGCATAGCGCTATCCGTTCACTTCCCCAGCGCACAATGCAGATTGCGCTTCCAGCGTTACGCGCACTTCCGACACCCGCCTTTCGAGGCGCGCCCGTTCATGGGTGGCTTCGATGGTGCGCTCGACCAGTTCGGCAATCCATTGCAGCTGTTCGTCGAGAGCTCGCAAAAAATCCGGCCTGAGCGTCAGACTGCCGATGGCATCAAGAGCACCGAGCATGCGTGCCAGAATAGCAACATTCACTTCGGCGTTACCGCGAATCTGATCGAAGGCTTCGGACAATAGCCCCTCAAAGCTCGTAACGATTGCCACCACCCGCAGGGTTTCCCCCTCGTAACGGTACAATGGCGGGAATTGTCGGCTGGCCAGACGCGCCATAATCGAAGTCAGATAATCCACGCACATGATCGCCGTTGAGGTGTCATTGACGCCCGGAGAAAGTGCCTTGATGGCTATATCCACGATTTGTCGAATGCCGAAAGCCGGGTCCTGCTCAACAGTGCGATATCGACCAATACTGTATGCCCCGTTATACGCATTTATGGTGCTCAGATCCGGCGGGTAAGTCAGGGCAAGTGATAGCAACGCAGTATCTTGCACAACAAATGTACCGATGCCGTATTCCATCCGCACAATGGTCCTGCTCTCCCCCGACAGGCGATACAGCGCATCATGATCCACGCTTTGAATATAACCGCTCCCTGCAGCCGGCACTGGATACCACTCCCTGTCATCCAGTGATTCGAGCCCCTGGTTCAGGCCGGCATCTTCATCGGACTCCTGAGCCTTTTTTTCTGGCAGTAGTCGATCGATAGAAGCGTTGGTCTCCTGAGCAATCGAGGCGATAATGCTCGATGCCTGGATCGACGAGGCAATATGATGAATGAAATAGATAAGGACACCCACGCCACAGAGCGACAACACAAATGCAAAAAACACCGCCAGGCTCGGCACGAACTCGTCCACACCACCACTGCCGCGAATGGTGCGCAACACAATCAGGCAATAGGCGAATATTCCGGCGAAAGTCCCCAGAGTGAATTGCGTGATACGGCTGCGCATGAAGTTCCTCAAAATGCGAGAGGTGTACTGACCCGACGCCAGCACCAGTGCAAGCAGGGTCATGGAGAAGGTGATGCCCATAACCGTTATCATTGAACCGGCCAGTGTGGACAACATTTGGCGTGCACCTTCCGCCCCCACTCCGAACAGACGCGGCCACTGGCTCAGCCATTGGTCGTTACCGGCCGAGGCGACTTCGATCAGTACCACCGCGAAGGTCATGCTGCCCGCGACCATCAGCGAAGGCATAAACCAGAAGCTGGATCGCAGCGTCCCCCAGACCTGCATGAACTTATTCATCCTGCCATTTCCATTTGAGAATTTCCGGCATGTCTTCGCCATGTTTCTGGATGTAGGCCTTATGGTCGAGCAGCTTGTCGCGCAACATCTGTTTCGCATATGCGGGACGCGAACCCAGACTCGGCACCCGGTCGATAACATCGCCCGCCAGATGAAAACGATCGAGATCATTCAATACCGCCATATCAAAGGGCGTCGTCGTGGTGCCGTTCTCTTTGTAACCACGCACATGCAGATTCCGGTGATTGCTGCGGCGGTAGGACAGACGATGGATCAACCAGGGATAGCCGTGATAGGCAAAAATGACGGGCTTGTCTTTGGTGAACAGCACATCGAAATCCTTGTCGGAAATACCGTGCGGGTGTTCGCTTTCCGGCTGCAGGGCCATCAGATCCACCACATTGATCACGCGAATTTTCAGATCGGGAAACTGCTGGCGTAAAAGTTTTACAGCCGCCAGCGTTTCCAGTGTCGGCACGTCACCGCAACAGGCCATCACCACATCGGGATCACCGCCCTCATCGTTACTGGCCCAGGTCCATATCCCCAGACCGGCACTGCAGTGTTTGATCGCTGCCTCCATATCCAGCCATTGCAACTCAGGCTGCTTACCCGCGACGATCACATTAATATCGTTGTGACTGCGCAGACAATGGTCGGTCACCGATAACAGGGTGTTGGCATCCGGTGGCAGATAGACACGGATGATCTCCGCCTTCTTGTTCACCACCAGATCGATAAACCCCGGATCCTGATGACTAAAGCCATTGTGATCCTGTCGCCAGACGTGCGAAGACAATAGATAATTCAACGAGGCAATAGGCCTGCGCCACGGAATGTCACGCGTCACATCGAGCCACTTGGCATGCTGATTAAACATCGAATCGACAATGTGAATAAATGCCTCATAGCAGGAAAAAAAGCCATGTCGCCCGGTGAGCAGATAACCTTCAAGCCAGCCCTGACACTGGTGCTCACTCAGCATTTCCATCACCCGGCCATCCGGCGCGATGTTTTCATCGCCGGGCAATATCTCTGCTGTCGAACAACGCTTGGTGACTTCGAATAAAGCACCCCAGCGATTCGATGCGGTTTCGTCCGGACTGAAAATACGGAAGTTGCGTGCCCCGGCATTGAGTTTCATCACGTCGCGAATGAATTCCCCCTGCACACGCGTCGCTTCAGCCTTTACCTCACCCGGATTCGGCACCTTCACCGCATAATCGCGAAAGTCCGGCAGTCGTAGATCACGCAGCAACTTGCCGCCATTGGTATGCGGATTGGCACCCATGCGGCGTTCACCTTCCGGGGCCAGTTCAGCCAGTTCTGCAATAAGCTTACCAGTGTCATCGAATAACTCTTCGGGTCGATAACTCTTCATCCATTGTTCAAGGATTTTTATATGCTTTGGCTCTTTAATAAAATTAGTGACCGGAACCTGATGAGCGTGAAAGGTGCCTTCGACCTGTTGCCCGTCGACGAATTCGGGGCCCGTCCAGCCCTTGAGAGAACGCAGGATAATCATCGGCCAGCATGGCCGCTCTGTGAATCCATGCACTCGCGCGTCACTCTGAATACATTTGATACTCGCAATCACGGTATCCAGTGTCGCGGCCATCAACTGGTGCATGCTTTCCGGGTCATCACCCTCGACGAAATACGGCGTATAACCATAGCCTCGAAACAGCGCTTCCAGTTCATCGTGAGGGATCCGCGCCAGCACAGTGGGGCCGGCGATTTTGTAGCCATTCAGATGTAGAATCGGCAACACGGCACCATCATGCACCGGGTTGAGAAATTTATTGGAGTGCCAGCTGGTTGCCATGGGCCCGGTTTCCGCTTCACCATCACCGACCACACAGGCCACCAGTAGATCGGGATTATCGAAGGCGGCGCCATAGGCATGCGATAGCGCGTAACCCAGTTCGCCACCTTCATGAATGGAACCCGGTGTTTCCGGTGCGACGTGACTGGGAATGCCACCGGGAAATGAAAACTGGGTAAACAGCTTTTTCATTCCCGCTTCGTCCTGCGAAATGTTCGGATACACCTCGCTGTACGTCCCTTCCAGATACGAATTGGCCACCAGCCCCGGTCCACCGTGGCCGGGTCCTGTGACATTCACAATGCTCATATCATATTTCCGGATGATGCGGTTAAGATGGACATAAATAAAATTGAGCCCGGGGGTCGTACCCCAATGCCCCAGAAGACGCGGCTTGATATGTTCAAGGGCCAGCGGCTTTTTCAGCAGCGGATTTCCATATAAATAGATCTGGCCGACCGACAGATAGTTGGCCGCACGCCAGTAGGCATCCATCTTGTGCAACAATTCCGCTGAAAGGGTTGTTGCCTTCATGATCGAATCTCCTTTCTCTCACGACTGAGAAAACGGATCATCATTGCGCATGAAGCATTTCCCGCATGACAATCCGTCGCCTGCTTCACCCGGTCTGTGCCTCGGTTTGCGCAATCCGGACGATTTGTCCGGCGATGTCCTCCGGCGAAAGTACAAAATCGATGCAGCCGCTTGCGATCGCACTCTGCGGCATATCGGGCTGCGCAGCTGTGTCCAGCTTCTGTGCGATGGTGATGCCGCCCGCTTCCTTGATGCCGCACAACGCGGCCGCACCATCGCCATCGTAGCCGGAGACGATGACCGCGATCAGTTTGCCGTCCCAGTGCTCTGTAAGGGAGCGCAGAAAAACCGTGATCACATCCGGCCATCCCCGCGGCTTGGAGATCTGCTTGAGCCGGAATTCTCCGTTGAGCACATGCAAGTCGCGCTGCGCCGGGATGATGAATACATGGTCGGGCCGGATATGCAGATTTTGTGTAATCAGCGCAACCGGCATTGCGGTAAAGCTTGGCAGAATCTCATGCAGCAGGGTCGCCACACTTCTCAGGTGATTGACGATGACGATGGCGACACCCATATCGGTCGGCAGATGCCGGAGCAGGCGGGTATACGCATCGAGCCCGCCGGCCGAACCGCCCACGCAAACGACAGGAAAGTTTCTGGCAACGCTGCTGACTTTCATTGCTTCTTCACGCCGTAAGACTCGCACATACCTTCTGCAGCAGTGCCCGCACTTCCCTGCCGATGGCGCTCACTTCCGCTTTGCCGACCAGCTTCAACACCGCCTCGGGATCCATGAACGCGACCGTGATACCGCCATCGGATTCTTCGCGCACCACCACATTGCAAGGCAGCAGGAGGCCGATGTCGGGATCCGCTTCGATGGCGCGGTGGGCAAGCTGCGGCTTGCATGCACCGAGGATGCAATACGGCCGATGCTCGATGCCCAGCCTGGCTTTCAACGTTGCTTTGACATCGATATCGGTGAGTACGCCGAAGCCCTCCTGTTTCAGGGCCTCGGTGACTCTCGCGACTGCCGCATCGAAGGGCGGCTTTAGCTGTGTGCTGAATCCATACATCAATTGACTCCTTTTACATCGTGGAACGATGCATTGGACGCTGCGCTTTGATGCTGCTTGCCGGTGGCAGAAACGCAGCGCGCTATCCCGGCGGTGCCTGCCCGAAGAGCAAAGGGCAATCGCCCCTTCTCAAGGAAGCAGCTCAATCCAGTTTCTCCCGGATCAGCTGACTCATTTTCACAATATTAAACGGCTTGTTGATGACGGTTTCATCGCGCATGTCAGTCTGGTTATTTAAATCGTAACCGGTGCAGAAGATGATTTTGATGGCGGGATGTGTCTTCCTGATGTGTTCGGCGGCCTTGTCACCCTGCATCTCCGGCATGACGATATCGAACATGCACAAGGCAATATCCTTCGCATGCTCATTGAACCGGGCAACGGCCTGCACACCGTTTCCGGCCTTCAATACCTTATAACCCAGCGAGGTCAGGATATCTCCCGCGGTATCGAGAATCCGATCATCATCATCGGCAAGCAGGATGGTTTCACCATGCCCCATGGCTATGTTGTTCTCATCCGGAGCGGACACGACTGGCATGTCTTGCGACGGCAACACCGGCAGGTAGATGTGGAAGGTGGTTCCCTTGCCCTGCATGCTATCCACTGAAATATAGCCCTGATTTGATTTCACTGCGCCATAGGTCATGGCCAGACCCATGCCGGTTCCCTTGCCCTGACCCTTGGTGGTAAAGAAGGGTTCATACACATGGTCGATCATCGCTTGCGGAATGCCGCAGCCATTATCTGCAACACTCAGCTGCGCATAGGTTCCGGCGATCATCAAAGGGTGCATCTTTCTGAATGCATCATCTGCTTCGATCGCAGCAAGACGGATATGGATACAGGGATCATACACACCCTCAAGGGCATCACGGGCATTGTTGACAAGATTGGTCAGCGCCTGATGAATCTGGTTGGCATCGCCGTCGATGATCAGCGGGTGGCTGCATATCTCTGTCCGGATAGCAATGTTTTCGGGTGTTGTGGTACGCAGCAGCTTGAGGGTTTCCTTGATAAACGGAGCCAGAGGAAAGTGCTGCATACTCATCGTGTCCTTACGGGCAAAAGTCAGAAGCTGTTTGATGGTTCCGGCAGCATGAAAGGAGACCCTCTCAATGGTATTAAACCGCCTGACAACATCCGTCGCGTCATTGGCATGCTGTCTGCCCAGAAAGGTGTTGGCGGTAATGGCCGCCAGAGAATTATTGAAATCATGGGCAATGCCTGCCACCAGGGTTCCGATGGCCTCCATTTTCTGCGCCTGATGGAACTGATGTTCGAGCTCACTGATCCTGCTCAGATCGGAGTAGATACCGACAAAGTGGGTGATCCCGACTTTCTTCCCGGCATCAAGAAAAATGGGCGATATGGTCAGCATGGCGGGAAAAAGGGAGCCATCCTTGCGTTTGTCGACCAGCTTCGCGTGCCAGATCTTTCCAGCGCTGATGCTCCCCCACATATCTTTATAGAAGGCTGCATTCTGCTGGCCGCTTTTGAGTAGATCTCCGGGGGTCTTACCCGTGGCCTCTTCGACCGTATATCCGGTGAGACGGGTGAAGGCGGGGTTGGTATAGCTTATCACCCCGTGTGGATCGGTAATAAAGATTGATTCGCCGGACTGCTCGACGGCCTGAGAGAGTTGCTGAATCAATTCATTCGCATGCCTGCAGTCGCTGAGGTCCGAAACAGCTATTCTCAGGCTTTCGCAGGCCGCACCGGCAGTCTGTTCTACTGTGCTTCCGGCCTGTGCCACTGTGCTTTCAATCTTCGCCCAGAATGGGCTTCCATCTGCTTTTTTCATCCGCAACTCGGCGGATAGAGACTTCCTTGAAGCAAGGATGACCTTGCGATGCCGGTAATATATATCCTGATCTTCCTGTGCAATCCATGCCGTGAAGTCTTGCTTCAAAAGCTTGCTCCGATCCACACCGAGCAGGCGGCATAAGGTGAGGTTCGCCTCGGAAATACGTCCGTTTTCGCTGATGCTGGCATAACCGACCGGTGCGAAATCATACAGATCAGAAAATCGATCCCGGGCTTCTCTGAGATTAATCTCCACCCTGCGCAGCTCTTCATTCTGAATTTCCAGCTCTGCCTGATAGGTCTGCAATTCACGGATAAGCTCGCGGCTTTCCAGGCCTGAAAGGGAATCCGGCAGCTGGCTTTTGCCGGCCAGACTGGCCTCAGCCAGTTTTCTTAATTCGATCTTTTCCTCGGCCATATCAGATCTCCCGCGATGAGGCTGACGTTGCCTCTCCTGTTGTGTTAATCGGGATTTGCATAACAAAAGGAAGGACCCTTGCGAGTCCTTCCTCGTGATAGCGATTGTTCACAGCCTGTACGCTCAAGCCTTATGGAGCCGGCTGTGTAATCGTGTTCTGGTCCAGGGTAACCGCGGTCTGTGCCAACAGCCTGCCATGAACGGTTGCCGTTGTGCTGACGGCAATCGCCTTTGCAGCAAGCACCACGCCCTCCATAACGGCCGTCGTACCAATGGTTGCACCGGTAAGGCCGGCAACCTGCCAGAAGATGTTCTTGGGCAATGCGCCACCGATGAGCAGCACGCTGGTACCGTTTGCCTGGATAAGGTCTCCTGCTATCTGGAAGATCCATACGTCATTCGGACCACCCGAAAGCGTGACGTTGGTATTGATATTCACAGTCGTACCCCATTTATACAGACCGGGGACCAGGGTCAGACCGCTGATATTGCCCGCGCCCAGTTCCGTGAAATCAGGTGTTGTCCTGCCTGATGCATCGGCATAGGCGGTGCCCATATCGAGGATCGCATTGGCGACCAGGGTATTGTCAGCAGCAGTGCCCGCAAAACAGGTGACTGCGCCGCTGCCGGTATAGGCAGCATCCGCACCGTAGATCGTGCCGGTGATTTCCGAACAGAACACATTATTCATCGCCGCAGCGGTGATCGGACTGGCACCCACATTACCGCTAATCGCCGAGGTGTGAACGTTGGTGACGCCGGTCTTGGTCAGAATGACGAAGTTGCCCGCTGTTCTGAGGTTGACCGCGGCAGGGCCTGCAGCAGTGGCTGTAGTACCGGTCGTAAAGCTCCACACTACGTTTGCCGCCAGTGCATTTGCAGGGGCAACAAGATCGGTAATACCTGTTGTCAGGGTTGCGGTATAGACCTTGCTGGCCGTGAGATTGGCGGCCGGGGTAAAGGTCGCCACCTTGTTGCTGTAGCTCACCGTACCTGCAACCGACGTGGCACCCTGCTTCAGGGTAAAGGTCGTGGCGTTCACCGTAGCCGGCGCAAGCGCTTCGCTGAAGTTCGCACTCACGGTGCTGCCAAGCACTACAGCGGTAGCCGCGTTCGCAGGGTTGGTCGATAATACCGTCGGGGCGGTGGTGTCTGCCGTCGTACCGGTGGTGAAGCTCCACACATAGTTGTTTGCCAGTGCCATACCCAATGCGCTTTTCACACCGGTGGTAAGCGTGGCGGTGTAGAGCTTGCTGACCGTCATGTTGCCCGTCGGGTTGAAGGTTGCGGTATTGCTTGCTGCATCAAGACTCACGGTGCCGGCCAATGCAGTCTCGCCTGCACCCACTACCGTAAAGTTTGTCGTGTTGATGCTTGTGCTGTTCATCGCAGCGCTGAAGGTAGCAGCCACATTGCTATTGATAGGCACAGCGATGGCTGTATCCAGCGGACTTGTTTCAAGAATCGTGGGTACGGGACCGGTCCCGATAGCGCTACCGCCGCCGTCACCGCAAGCAGAGATAAGCGGGATGAGCAACAGTGCTGCCATCCATGTACTTCGGATATTGAATATATTTCTGGTTTTCATTGTGTTACTCCTATGGAACTTTTTGGCATCGCCGGTAACGGATCACCGCGACATTCCGGACATCGAGTGCCTGTTGTCATCTCTGATCTGTGGATTGGCGGTCTGCGAACCATGCTCCCCGGGCATCAACGTCCACGTTATAGGACTGCCTGTGACTTTGTGATGTACCAGCATCGCTGAAAGGTCAGCCCCGCATGAACGCGCTGCTTGGCAAGCAAATGGCTGTATCATGATGCGGGCACGCAGGGATTGATGACCCTGTGGCCCGGCAAAGCCACTGGCTTTGGTTTTTTTCGTCAGAGAACTCTGATAACTGTATGAACCGTTTTCATGGTTTTCTCCTGTGTTTCCATGGCCAGCTTAGGGATGAAATATCCATGCGTCTGTGCGGCAACGAACACAAGCCGATATGCAAGGGGTGAGGTCCAGCATTACTGATCGAATATCATCACGCTGCCCCAAGAAGCTGGTTTGCAGTGCTAACAGATCATCAAACAGACATTCTATCGTCTGCTCCCCCACTCCCCCCTGACGTGAGAAAAAAGCTTTCATCCAAAACCTGTCAGGCTCTGCTCCCAGCCATCTTTTCAAATCCATCCAGCACACAAACAACATTCCAATCCGCATGAATCGGCTGCGTACGCTGCCGCACAGACAAGCCGGGGCCGGCGTCCTAATTTGACGCCAGATTGATAAGTTGGTGTGGCAGATATGGAGAGGGAATAAAAATATCTGCCCCCTGCTTTTGACGGTGATTCAAAACCGGAAATCACTGTAAGCGCAATACCGGTTCGTAACGATGATGGATAAAATATAACTCAAGGGGTGAAACATGATAAAAGAAATTAACCGAATTGGCTCTGCTCAAGTGGCGCACAGGATAGCCGCGGGCTTATTCGCAGCCATCTTTGTAGCCGGATGCGCAAGCACGCCAACCACGCCTCCACCTACTGAACAGATGGCTGTATCCAGAACTGCGCTCAACACTGCGATCGACTCAGGCGCCAATGAGTATGCTCCGATGCAGATCAAGTCCTCGATGGAAAAGATGGAAGCTGCGAAGCAGGCGATGGACAAGAAAGATTATGCGCTTGCTCGGCAACTGGCTGAACAGGCACAGGTCGACGCCAAACTGGCTGAAACGACAGCGCGAGCCGCAAAGGCACAAAAAGCGGCCGACGAAGTGCGCGAAAGCAACCGCGTGCTGCGCCACGAAATAGACCGTAAAACCAGGTAATCAGCCATGCACCCCGTCATGAAAAGCAATCGGTATCATGAAAAAGACTATGCGCTTGCGAGGCTGCACGCTGAATCGACGACATGCGTAGCAAAGGTGCAAAAAGCAGCCGACGTCGTTCGGGAAAGCAACAGAGTGCTGCACAATAAAATCAACCGGAACAGCAAATAACCACCATGGAGCCCATCATGAAAAACAAACTTAATTACGCCACGACCCTGATCGCTGTTGCACTGATCTCCGGCTGCGTTTCGACGCCGAAAGAAAACAGTTCCCTGGATGCAGCGCATCGCAGTTACAACATCGCGCGCAGCAATCCTCAAGTCACCAAGCTGGCACCGGTTGAGCTGAAAGAAGCCGGCGATTCACTGAGTCAGGCAGATATGGCTTTGAGCAAGGGTCAGGGCGCCGACAAGGTCAATCAACTGGCTTATATAGCCAGTCAGCAAGTGTCGATTGCAGAGCAGACGGCCAAGCGGAAGGCTGCTGAAGTAACGGTATCCAACTCCGCCGCCCAGCGCAGCCAGGTACAGCTCGATGCAAGAACAGATGAAGCGGATGCAGCCAGGCAACAGGCGGCCGAGGCAAAAATAACCACCGATGAGCAGGCCGCCGCATTGGCAGCGGCAGACAGCAATGCAGAGGTCGATCAGGCGATTATCGCCCAACAGCAAAAGCAGCTGAAGGAACTCAATGCCAAAAAAACAGCTCGCGGCATGGTCATCACCCTGGGCGATGTGTTGTTCAGTAACAACAAGGCACAACTGGAATCTGGCGGTATGCGCAACGTGCAAAAACTTGCTGACTTCCTCAATGAGTTCAAGGAACACAATGTGATGATTGAAGGCTTCACCGACAGCAACGGCACCAACGACTACAATCAAACCCTCTCAGTCCGGCGTGCGGATGCCGTGCAGCTGGCGCTGATCGACATGGGCATCAACAGCGACCGCATTTCGACACGCGGTTACGGCGAAACGTTTCCGGTAGCCGACAACAAAACTGCGGCAGGCCGCCAACAGAACAGGCGTGTGGAAATCATCATCTCCGACAAGAAGGGGAAAATCGCCACCCGTTGAAAAATCGTCTCTGGCTTGAGGGGCCTCATTGATGCACAGATGAGGAAGGCGTCAAGAATCTTCACATGACACGGGAAGCGCCGTTGTATATCCGATCACCCCGGAGTATCGGGGTTGGTTGGATGAAGTTTTTTCAATCATCCTGATCACTGATTCGCGCTAATTGGGGCCTAACGCCATGGGACTTTTTCATTATGTCGAAGACTCCGAATCACTGTGCGATTTATTTTCGAAAGTCATGAGTCTATTTGGTCACGAAGTCATTTCATTCAGCAATGGACTTCAATACATCGAGTAGCCAAGTATGCATGCTGATTTGGTGCTCAAGGCACTTCTATCGGCCGTGTGGCGACGCAAGCCAGAGGACAAGGTAATCGTTCACTCCGATCAGGGCAGCCAGTACAGCAGCTATGAGTGGCAGGATTTTCTCAAAGCTCACAATCTTGAGGCAAGCATGAGCCGTCGGGGCAACTGCCATGATAATGCTGTAGCTGAAAGCTTCTTTCAGCTACTCAAACGGGAAAGAATCAAACGCAAAACCTATCCGACAAGGGAGACTGCAAGGCTGGACATCTTCGATTACATCGAAATGTTCTACAACCCGGTCAGGAAACATGGCTATAATGGCAATCTGTCGCCAGTCGAGTTTGAAAGGCGATACTACGAAGAGCTTAAGAGTGTCTAGAAAAACGGTGGCGATTCA